>Ga0114982_1000076_pt1 | contig 45763 bp, 45 predicted proteins | sample Shrwel_input2_FT_FD_87183 | JGI IMG/M metagenome (GOLD analysis project Ga0114982, IMG submission 87183) | Subsurface microbial communities from deep shales in Ohio, USA - Utica-3 well 1 S input2 FT | ecosystem: Environmental > Aquatic > Deep subsurface > Shale gas/oil reservoir > Produced... | reverse complement strand
ATGCGAATGAATACCAAAACAGAAGAAATGACCACCAAAAATGACCCAAGAGTCACCAAAATTGGAAGTTTTTTGCGACGTACCAGTTTAGACGAAATGCCACAATTTTTTAATGTATTGTTCGGCGATATGTCTATAGTAGGGCCAAGACCTCACCTATGGAGTCATAACAATGAATACCAAAAGAAAATCAGAAAATATAACGTACGACTTCACGTGAGACCCGGAATTACAGGTTTGGCTCAGGTAAAAGGTTACCGTGGTGAAATTGAAACCGATGAAGAAATGGTAAATCGCATAAAATTTGATGTGTTTTACATCGAAAATTGGTCTTTTTTTCTGGATATTAAAATCATAGTCCTCACCGTAATTAATATTTTTAGAGGTCAGGAAAAAGCGTATTAAATGAGCAAATTGGTTTCTATAATTACTCCTACTTATAATTCAGCAAAATATATTGCTCAAACCATTCAATCAGTACAAAAACAAACGTATCGTCATTGGGAAATGCTTGTTGTTGACGATTGCTCTTCCGATAACACAGTATCCATTATTGAGCAGTTTATGGAGGAAGATCATCGCATTCATTTGATTAAAATGAATAAAAACTCAGGGGCTTCAAAAGCGAGAAATGAGGCAATAAAGTTAGTTTCCGGAGATTTCATGACGTTTTTAGATGCGGATGATATTTGGTTTCCGGATTTTATCCAAAACAGTATAGAGACGATAGAAAGTACTGGAATTAATTTTGTTTTTTCTTCTTATAGACGTTCCAACGAAAATCTAGAGTTTGTGTATTCTGATTTTATAGTGCCTCAAAAAGTTACATATACCGATATTCTGAAAACCAACTCTATTAGTTGTTTGACCGCTTTTATTAATGTCAAAGTGTTAGGAGTAAAGCAAATGCCCGATATTTTGAAAAGACAAGATATGGGACTTTGGCTCAAATATCTTAAAGAAATTCCTTACGCTTACGGAATTCAGGAGCCGCAAGCCATTTACCGTATTCGTGAAAATTCGCTTTCCCGAAATAAAAAAAATCTGCTAAAATACCAGTGGCAATTTTACAGAGAAGTCGAAAAACTTTCCGTTCTTCAATCGGTTTATTATATGGTGCAATGGATGGTGAGAGGTTTTTTAAAATACCGAAATTAAAGCATCGATTGAAACTGTTTCAGCTTTCCTCTTGCAGTTCTTTGTAAAGTTGATTTTCTGTTAAAAGTGAAATTTAAATTAGGCTCCAAGTACAAATCGATAGCTCGTTTTATGTTGTCAATTTGTGTTGTCGTTAAATCTATTTCGCTTACATAGTCTATTTCAAAAGCATCAATTTTAATTTGTTTGATGATGAATTCTTTCACGTTTCCATCGTCTTCAATAATGCTTTTGGTGACATAGTAAAAGGTCAATCCGGGTGCTTTTTTACCGCTTGGTAAAAGAGCTACATCGTTGGTTCGACCAATCAATTTTTTAAGAATTGGTTTTTGTACGGTACTTTTTTCATCCAAAATGCCAATGTCCCCAATGTCATACCGAATAAAAGGATGAGCTTTATTGTATAATGAAGTAATGACCACTTTTCCTTCCTGTCCATAAGGAACAGCTTGGTTGTTTTCGTCTAAAATTTCTACAAATAAGGTTTCGGTATTAACTTGCCATTCTCCTGCATTATTTTCAAAAGCAATCAAATCCAATTCGGAAGCCCCATATTCATTGACAATTGGAATTCCAAATTGTTTTTCCATCAAAATTTTATCTTCTTCAAAAAGCATTTCCGAAGTCACCATGCATACCTTAAGCGTGGGACAAATATCTGTTAAAACGATGTTTTTTTTCTGTAAAAACTTAGCAAACAGGACAATAGAACTGGTGTAGCCATTAATGTAATCAAACTTCTTTTGGTTGAATTTTTGAAGTACTTTTTCTAATATTTCGTCAGATAAATTGAAAATGGTAAATCGATAGCGCTGTCCTAAAAAATCTTTAATTCGCTCTTTGGTATACCCTAAAAAATCTAACGGAATGCCATAAAATCTGGCTTGATAGGATTTATTAAAATCAATCCCATACCAACCAAAACGATAGATGATAGAAGCCCAAGTAATGGCGTGTGCATATTTGTCTTTGGCAAAAATAAAAGGATCACCACTAGAGCCGGAAGTCTTGTTTTTAAAAACGTTTTTTTCGGTAAAACCATGCGAAAGTCTTTCTGCCAAAGGTCTTTGAAAATCCTTTTTGATCATAACCGGAATGTCATTCCAATTCTCAACAACCTCTTTTCCGACAAACTTTCGGTAATAGGAATTGTGCTGTAAATGATAGGTAACAATTTCTTTTTTCTTGTCTTCCAGAAATTTAGAATGTTTGGGTTCTGATAATGCAATTATGGCATCAAATTCGGCAGTAGCTTCCTTTATTGGAAAACCACTCATTCGCAAAGACCAGTTAAAAAACCGAAACATAGGGTAAGATTTGTTCAAAAATAGGAAATATGATACAGAAAGCCATTGTTAATTGTTTTTTTTCTGTTCAAAACAAGCTATTTTTGCACCACAAAACAACAACACAACAATCATGACAATTTTACTTTTAGGATCTGGAGGAAGAGAACATGCGCTAGCATGGAAAATGCTACAAAGCAACAAATGCCAACAACTTTTTGTAGCGCCAGGAAATGCAGGAACTTCAGCCATAGCCACCAATGTTGCATTAAATATTCTTGACTTTCAATCCATCAAATCTTTTGTATTAGAAAACAAAGTGGATATGGTGGTCGTTGGCCCGGAAGACCCTTTAGTTCACGGCATTTATGATTTCTTCAAAAATGATGCTCAAATCAATCAAATTCCGGTAATTGGTCCTTCAAAAGTAGGCGCACAATTGGAAGGTAGTAAAGAGTTCGCTAAAGAATTTTTAGTCAAACACAATATTCCAACGGCACGTTACGAAAGTTTCACCAAAGAAACAGTAGAAGCAGGTTGTGAATTCCTAACCACATTGGAAGCGCCATACGTTTTAAAAGCAGATGGCTTGGCAGCTGGAAAAGGCGTTTTGATTTTAACTGATTTGGCCGAAGCACAACAGGAATTGCGTAACATGTTGGTCGATGCCAAGTTTGGAGAAGCGTCTTCTAAAGTAGTGATTGAAGAGTTCTTGGACGGGATTGAACTGAGTTGTTTCGTATTGACTGATGGTAAAAACTATAAAATTTTACCAACCGCTAAAGATTACAAGCGAATAGGTGAAGGTGATACCGGTTTGAATACGGGTGGAATGGGAGCAGTTTCTCCAGTGCCATTTGCCGATGCCGTTTTGTTGGAAAAAATAGAAACTAGAATTGTAAAACCAACCATTGCTGGTTTACAAAAAGACAACATAGAATACAAAGGATTCGTTTTCATTGGTTTAATCAATGTAAAAGGGGAACCAATGGTGATTGAATACAATGTTCGAATGGGTGATCCGGAAACGGAAGTAGTCATGCCAAGAGTCAAATCGGATTTAGTGGAATTGTTTGAAGCCGTTGGCGCTCAAAAACTTGATGAGGTTACTTTAGAAATTGATGAAAGAAGCGCTACCACCATTATCATTGCGTCTGGCGGTTATCCGGAAGACTATGAAAAAGGGAAAGTGATTTCTGGTATCGAAACTATTGAAGATTCAATTGTTTTTCATGCTGGAACGAAAGAAGAAAACGGAGCTATTGTTAGTAACGGAGGCCGTGTTTTAGCAATAACTTCTTACGGGAATGACTTTCAAGAAGCCATAAAAAAATCTTATCAAAACATAGAAAAGCTACATTTTGATAAGATGTATTTTAGAAAAGATATCGGTCGCGACTTACTTTAAGAAAGAGTGAGCCGTAGTATCCTGATCTTCTTCGTTGTTGTCTTTGTGTAATTGTAATTGCTTAATCCAATACCAGATATAGTAACAAATAATTCCCCAAAGTGCCCAGTTTACAATGTTGGCAACCCACCAACCCCAAGTTGGTTCAATTTCAGTAAAACGAAAAATGTCGTGAAAAAAGAAAATTATTTCGTCAAATATCCATTGAATTGCTTCAAAAAATGATTTCATCATAATGATTGTATTATATTTACCAAGCAAAAATATAAAATATACTTATGATAACAAGTGTTTTTAGTAAATCTAGACCAATAAATTATATTTTAATCACCACATTGTTGATTATATGCTTTTTGTTGTATCAATTTAGAGTCAATTTTAACACTATATCTGCAATAGAAATTGCGAAAATCGGTCTTTTATTATTGCTATTAATAGGCTCTTTGTTTATTACCAATTTCATTACTAAGAAAAACGGATTGAGTAAAGACAATAGTTATACTTTTCTGCTGTTTTTCATTTTTCTTATTTTGTTTCCAAAAACGTTGGCTAACGGAAGTATAATCGTTTCTAACGGATTAATTTTATTGGCGCTTAGAAGACTTATTTCAATGCAGTCGTTAATTATGCCAAAAGAAAAAATATTTGACGCCTCCGTTTGGATTTTTATTGCTACCCTTTTTAATTTTTGGTGTATTTTATTCATAATATTAGTATTTGTCTCTATCATTTTTCACGTGTCTAGAGATCATCGAAACTGGATTATACCGTTTATTGCACTTTTTACTGTGCTTATCATTACCACCATGTTTTCGTTGGCTTTTTACCCTAGTTTTATTGAGGAATATTCCAAGCAAATTGTTGTCGATTTTGATTTCAGATATTTTGAAAACGTCTTTCAAAATGTGGCGATTGCTATTTATATTGTAACGGCTATTGTGGCGTTTTTCTCGATGCTTTTTATATTACCCAATAAACTATCTAACCTGCATTCGGCGTACCGGAAAGTGATGTTTGCTTTCATAATAGGATTGGCGGTGTATTTTATTTCGCCCAACAAAGACAACAGTTATTTGATTTATACATTTGTACCCACTGCGATTATGTTGACCAATTATTTAGAAACCATCCAAAAATATTGGATCAAAGAAGTAATTGTTGGAACCATTGCCACAGCCAGTTTGGTGACTTATTTGTTGCAGATTGTGTAGAATAGATTTTTATTCAGCTACTCGAAATATTTTCTCCATTTTTTTACCTTTCGCTAATTCGTCAACTAATTTGTCAAGATAGCGCGCTTTTTGGGTTAATGGATTTTCAATTTCTTCTATTCGGTAGCCACAAATCAAACCCTTTATTAGTGCGGCATTAGGGTTTAGTTTGGCTCTTTTAAAAAATTGTTCAAAAGTAACTTTCTCTTCAATCAGTTGATTGACTTTTTCGAGGTCAAAACCAGTCAGCCATTCTATGACTTGATGCAATTCTGCTTTGGTTCTGCCTTTGCTTTCTATTTTTGCAATGTAGTGGGGATAAACCGATGCAAAAGTCATTTTAGCAATTCGCTCGTTATGTTCGGGAGTTGTTTTCATGTTATTTTAATCTTTCCAAACGTCCTTTTCTTTTCACAATGTTTTTATAGTCCCATTGTATTTCACTTGATTTTTTCAACCAACGAATTAAATCAGCGGTTTTAATTTCAGTAACATCGTTATAGAAAATGGAGGCATCTTTAAATTTTTCGCCTTTGACTGATAAATTTTCTTCATCAAAATCGGCGCCACTCCAAAACATCAATCGCAATCCCTTTTTTTGTTTGCTGTACCCCACAATCGGATTTCCATCTAAAAACCAAACGGGATGCGAATGCCAAATTTTATTTTCTGCCTCGGGTAAGACACCATTAATTGTTTTAACGAGCAAGTCACAAATTTCGGTATCAATCGGCGATAGTTTATCGTTGTATGTTTGAATGTCTGGATTCATTTTAACGTAGATATTACAAGTTGAACAAGGATTCCAATTTCAAAACAAACTAAAAAAACGTTACAATTTACTTCCGTAGGCCAAATCGCCCGCATCTCCCAAACCAGGAATGATATAATTTTTCTCGTTTAGTTTTTCATCAAGCGCTGCCACCCACAAATGGCAATTTTCAGGTAAGTTTTTTTCTAAAAAAGCAATCCCTTCTGGAGCAGCAATAACCACGGCAATATGAATTTCTTTAGGTTTTTGTTCTAAATGCAATTTATGTAACACCGCAACCAACGATTGTCCGGTAGCGAGCATTGGGTCAATTAAAATTAAATTTTTTCCTTCAAAAGAAGGTGCGGCTTGGTATTCTACTAAAATTTCAAACTTATCATCGTTATCATAATGATGGCGATAAGCCGATACAAATCCGTTTTCAGCATCATCAAAAAAGTTCATAAAACCAGTATGCAAAGCCAATCCAGCTCTTAAAATCGAACATAAAACCACCGGCTCGGCAATGGTTGTGGTATGTTTAATTCCTAAAGGCGTTTGTACCGCAATATTTTTGTAATCTAAAGTTTTACTCAGCTCATATGCCATGATTTCACCAATACGCTCAATGTTTTTACGAAAACGCATACTGTCTTTTTGAATCGTGACGTCGCGGATTTGCGTTAAAAAATGATTTAAAATACTGTTCTGCTCTGAAATATAATGGATGTGCATCTTGATAAATTTTACAAATTCCCGATAAAAGTACAAAAAAACGCTACTTTTGTATCAAATAAAGAATCAAAACTATGTTCGCTGAATTTGCATTTCCCATTTTTGAAAGAAGTATCAACGATTACCACGTAATAGACGATGTGTATCAACCCACTTTAAATCCGTTTGAAAAAGGATCTATAGAGCACTTATTATATGCTAAAAATTGGGTAGATACGGTACAATGGCATTATGAAGATATTATACGTGATCCGCAAATTGATCCGGTAGCTGCATTGGATTTAAAACGTAAGATTGATGCCTCCAACCAGGTTCGTACCGATATGGTAGAATATATTGACAGTTATTTTTTACAGAAATACTCGCATGTTTCGGTAAAACCAAATGCGAAAATCAACACCGAAAGTCCAGCGTGGGCTATTGATCGTTTGTCTATTTTGGCATTGAAAATTTACCACATGAGTGAAGAGGCAAATAGAGCCGAAGCCACTCCGGAACACCGTGCAAAATGCCAAGAAAAACTGAATGTTTTGTTGGATCAAAAAAGCGATATGTTTGTTTCTATCAGTCAATTGGTAGAAGACATCGAAAACGGTGACAAATACATGAAAGTATACAAACAAATGAAAATGTACAACGACGAGGAACTGAATCCGGTGTTGTATCAAAATAAAAAATAAGAATCTGTTTCCGGTGTCAAACCTCAAACATATTTTAGTTATTAGGCTCTCGGCTATGGGTGACGTTGCAATGACGGTTCCTGTGCTCAGAGCTTTTTCTTTGCAATATCCTGAAGTAAAGATTACAGTTGTTTCCCGACCCTTTTTCAAACCTTTTTTTGAGGGTATTGAAAATGTGAATTTCTTCGCTATTGATTTGAATAAGCGACACAAAGGATTTGTGGGTTTACTTCGATTGTATTCCGATTTAAAAAAATTAAACATCGATGTTGTTGCCGATTTACACAACGTATTACGATCACAAGTGGTGCGCAATTTTTTTGCTTTAAGCGGAAAAAAAGTAGCGGCAACCAACAAAGGACGTGTCGATAAAAAAGCTTTAACCCGACCAGAAAACAAAGTTTTTGCGCCGGTAAAATCGATGTTTGAAAGACATCTGGAAACCTTTAAAAAATTAGGTTTTTCAGTCGATTTATCCCATCCAAAGTTTCCCCAAAAAGCAATATTATCAAAAGAAATTGTAGAAATAACAGGAGAAAAAAACCAGCAATGGATAGGGATTGCACCTTTCGCCCAATATGATTCTAAAGTATATCCTTTAGACTTGATGCAGGAAGTGCTAAATGGATTGGCAAAAGAAAATCACACTTTATTTTTATTTGGCGGAGGTCAGAAAGAAATTGAAAAACTCAATCAATTAAAAAGCAATTTTGAAAATGTAACGGTCGTTGCCGGGCAGCTAAAACTCCAACAAGAATTAGATTTGATTTCCAATTTGGATGTGATGTTGAGTATGGATTCCGGGAACGCACACCTTGCAGCCATGTTGGGCGTAAAAGTGATCACGCTTTGGGGTGCCACACATCCGTATGCCGGATTCAAACCGTTCAATCAATCTTTTGAAAATTGCATTACGGCCGATAGAGGAAAATATCCTTTACTTCCAACATCGGTTTATGGAAATAAAAAAGTAGAAGGCTATGAGGAGGTGATGCGAAGTATTGCACCGAAAACGGTTATAGATAAAATAAAAAAGGAGCTTTAAAAGCTCCTTTTTTATTTTAAACATCATCATAATCGACGGTTATTTCGGCCGAAGTAGGATGAGCCTGACAAGTTAAGATTAACCCATCAGCAATTTCTTTATCGCTCAAAATGGTGTTTTTCTTCATGACCGCACTTCCTGAGGTTACTCGGGCAATACAACTGCTACAAACCCCACCCTGACATGAATAAGGGGCATCTAACCCTTGTTTTAGTGCTGCTTCTAATAAAGTTTGTTTAGAAGACATTTCGAAAGTTTCTTCATCGCCATCAACAAGAACGGTTATTTTGGTGTGTTCTACACCACCAACATCAGGTTTTTTTTCTATAGTTGGAGCGGCAGAAAACAATTCGAATTTGACATCTTTTTCCGGAACATTTTTTTCTTTCAAAGCTGCATTGACCAGATTAATCATTTCCTCGGGACCACACAAATAGTATTTCGAGAATTCTTGTCCCACGTGTTTGTTGTGGACAAAATTCACCACCGATTTATCAATTCTTCCAAACAATTGCCCGTCAATATTTTTTTGACTGAACACATAATGTACAGAAAGACGTCCCAAATACTGGTTTTGTAAATCCGTAAGTTGTTGGTGAAAAATGGTTTCCTCGGGTGATTTATTTCCGTAAACCAATACAAAGGAACTTTTAGGTTCTTGCTGAAGGACATTTTGTAAAATTGACATTACTGGTGTGATACCACTACCGGCCACAAAAGCCATGTAATTGCGTTGTCTTTCCAATTGCGGTTCGAAAGTAAAACGTCCTTCGGGAGTTCCAACTTCAATGACACTGCCTTCTTTCAGTTGTTCGTTAGCAAATTTAGAAAAGGTCCCATTTTTAATGGCTTTGATTGCAATTCGCAATTCATCGTTGGTTGGCGAAGAACAAATAGAATAGGCGCGACGAATTTCTTTTCCGTCGAGCGTTAATTTTAAATTTACATATTGTCCGGCGATGAATTTGTAAAAATCTTTAAATTCTAACGGAACATTAAATACTACCGAAATAGTTTGAGGGGTTTCCCTTTTTATTTCTTTTATGGAGAGTTTATAAAATGTAGACATAAATGATATATTTTCAGCAAAATTAACAAACTAAATTGACTTATTTTTGCGTTTTGATGAATTAAAAAAGGACTTATTTTGTAAGAATTTCAAAAAGAAATGTACTTTTACAATGCTTAATACTAAAAAGTACTTTTCAAAGTTATAGTTTAAAACTGTTTTATGCTGAAAATTAAGAACTTAAAATACATTCCTCTTATAATTTCTTTATTGCTAATTGTTGCATGTTCTACAAAGAAAAATTCGTTTGTAAGTAGAACATGGCATTCCAAAAATGCAAAGTACAATACACTTTATAACGGCGATGTAGCGCTTGAAAAAGGAATTGCCGAAGTGAAAAGTGGGTACAGTGATAATTTTTGGGAACTGCTACCGGTAGAACGAATGCAAATAGAAGACGAAGCTACTTTGCCGGGACAAAAAGGAAAGAACCAAAGTTTTGAAAGAGCTGAAACCAAAGCCACTAAAGCCATTCAAAAACATTCAATGAACATTGGGGGTAAAGAAAAAAACATGCAAATGGATGAAGCGCATTTGTTGTTAGGAAAAGCTCGTTATTATGATAAGCGCTATGTTCCTGCTTTAGAAGCGTTCAATTATATTCTCTATAAATATTCCAATTCAGATAAAATTTATGAAGCAAAAGTATGGCGCGAAAAGACCAATGTCCGTCTTGAAAACGATGCTTTGGCAGTAAAAAATTTGCAACTTCTGTTAAAAAGAGGAAAAGAATTAAAACCACAAGTGGAAGCTGATGCTAATGCTATTTTAGCGCAGGCTCTAATTAATTTGGATGAAAAAGACAGTGCGATACGCCCATTAAAAAGAGCCATCGAAACAACGAAATTAAACGAAGAAAAAGCGCGATATCATTTCGTATTAGGACAACTTTATCAATCGCTTACCTTTAATGACAGTGCCTATAATTCGTTTCAGGAGGTTATCGATATGAAACGAAAATCACCAAGAATGTATGTCATTCAGGCGCATGCCAAACAAGCAGGATTGATTGACGTAACCAAAGATACTTTAGCTTTTACAGAAAAATACACGAAGTTGCTTGAAGACCGTGAAAACCGTCCGTATCTTGATGCCTTACATCATCAAGTGGCTTTGTTTCATGATAAGTTAAAACAAAAAGACAAGGCAGTTCATTATTACAATAAGTCATTAAAATCAGGATCAAGCGATTCTTACTTAGTGGCTTCCAATTATAGAAATTTAGCAGCCATTCATTTTGATAAAGCTAAATATGTAGAGGCTGGTAAATATTATGACAGTACGTTAACCAAATTCCAAAAAAAGAATCGCGAATATTTTATCATAGAAAAAAAACGCAAGAATTTAAATGAAGTCATTAAATATGAAGGAATCGCTCGTGAAAACGATAGTGTTTTAAATATCATGGCTTTGTCGAGTGATGACAGAAAAAGTTTTTTTGAAGATTATATTAAAAAATTAAAAACCAAAGATTCTCTTCAAGACGTTTTAGAAAAAAAGAAAAAAGAAGCCGAAGAAAACAAAAATACTATTCAAGATATTGTTTTTGATCCTAAAAGCACCCCAACAACAGGTAATAGAGGAGGAGGAATCGCGCCACCAATTGCGACTGATGACAATTTGTTTTATTTTTATACGCCAACCACTGTAGCATACGGTAAAGTGGCGTTTGTAAAAAAATGGGGTAAACGAGCACTCAATGACAATTGGCGTTGGTCTTCCCAAACGGAAGAAATTAAAAAAGTGGAAGACCCAATTATTAAAAACAACATCAAAGAAAATCAAGAAGTTGCTGAAAAATACAAGTCAGAGTATTACATCAATCAATTGCCAACTTCAAAAGTAGTTCTAGACAGTATGGCCAAAGAAAGAAACCTGGCTTATTATCAATTGGGAATCATTTACAAAGAGAAATTTTTTGAAAATCAATTGGCTGCCGACAGATTAGAAACCTTGTTGATGAATCATCCAGAAGAGCGATTAATCTTGCCAGCTAAATACAACCTATACAAAATTTATCAGGTAATTAATCCAACAAAAGGGGAAACGTATAAGGCTGATATTATTTCCAATTATCCCAATACCCGATATGCACAAATTCTTAACGGAGTTCTTTCGGAAGACAGTGGTTTAGCACAAACCCCATCTGAAATTTATAAAACCACCTACAAGCAATTTGAAAATCAGGAATACCTTGCGGTATTAGAAACCATCGAAAAGAGTCTTTCTCAATTCTCCGGGGATGATTTAATTCCAAAATTTGAATTATTAAAAGCATCTGCTGTTGGAAAACTACGAGGACTTGAAGAGTATAAAAAAGCAATGAACCACGTGGTATTAACCTATCCGGATACTCCAGAAGCCAAGCAAGCCGATGATATTCTTAAGGTTAGTATTCCGCGATTAGATCAAATGACCCTTTCTTTAGATACCCTTTCCACAAAATGGAAAATACTATATAAGGCAGGTAAAAAAGATGAGCCAACCACTAATGAGCTAATAGATAAGATTCGGAAATACATTGCAGAAAAACAATATGATAAATTTTTTGTATCTTACGATGTATATAATGAAACGGAAAATTTTGTGGTGATACACGGCATTTCTTCCAAAGAATTTTCGCAATATTTAATTGAATTATTACGCGAGAACAAAGACTATAAAATTAAAACACCAGCAACGGTAATTTCAAGTGAAAATTATTCGGTGATTCAAGTCAAGAAAAACTACAATCAATTCATAGAACTTAAAATATAGATTATGTTCGAAAAAAGCTCAAAATCCTATACCGATCTATTAGGAAAAACCAATCGTATTGTTGAAGGGACTAAAATAAAAGGGGACATCGAATCGGTTGCCGATTTTAGATTAGACGGGCATCTTGTAGGAAACTTTACCTCAAGAGGTAAATTAGTAATTGGCCCCGCAGGAAGTGTAACTGGAGATATAGATGCTAAAAATGTAGATGTAGAAGGCAAAACGGAAGGTAAAATTGTAGTAGATGATGTTTTGAATGTAAAAGCTTCGGCTACCATAACAGGAGAAGTTACCTGCGGAAAACTATCGGTAGAACCAGGAGCCAAATTTACAGCGTCATGTGCTATGAAAACGATTCCTACGCCAGCCTTACCCGCCCATGCAGAAAAATAATTTGACCGAAAAAGGAAAATACAACAAGTGGTTAGCACTTATTAATATCCCCATTCAAATGGGGGTTATTATTTTCTTGTTTTTCAAATTAGGCGAATGGTTAGACACCAACCACCCAAGCCCTAAAATTTATTATTACAAATTACTAACTATCGTAGGGGTTTTCATTGCGTTGTACAATGTGTACCGACAGGTAAACGAAATCGGTAAAAATTCATAGATGGTTACAGCAACATATAAATCTACGTTTCAAATTATCTTTATTGGAGTTCTGGCCTATGTCATCCAAAAGATAGTATTCTCAATTTTAAAAATCGATACTTCCGGATTCCAACTTTCATTGGAAAAAACCTACGGAATGATGCTCCTTTTTTCGGCAATCATCATGACCATTCTGAATTTGGTTTTTCAAAAAAATAAAGATGTGGTCGGGATGACTTTTTTACTCATTACTTCGGTTAAAGTGGTTATTATAACCATCATTGGAAAAGCCTACATAATCACGGAAGAGAATCAAGTTGAAAAATGGAATTTCTTCGGATTGTTTGCCTTGTTTCTTTTCTTCGAAACCTATTTAACGGGAAGAAGGTTAAATCGCACCAAATTTTAACCCTCTCAAAAGAAAAAATAAAGAAAAAATAAAGAAAAAACCGACTTATAAATACTTGGTAGTAAGTATTAAAAAGCAGTTGACTAAAAAAAATAGTTGTTTCGTTTTGAATATTAATAAAAAATGTACCTTTGCACCAAATTTATAAACGTACAATATAGTTTTTATATATGGTAATTTCAAGAAGACCACTTAGATTTATATTTGTAGCATTAATTGCTTGTTTTCCTTTCATTAGTTTTGCAAACCCTGTGATGGACTCTACAAAAGTGCACGCAGAAGCAACACATGCTGTTCCCGATTCATTAAAAAGAACTGTGCACGCTACAGAAGCTACTCATGCAGAAGCTGGACATGAAGCGGAAGCTAATTTGACTCCAGAAGAAAAAGCAAAACAAGAAAGAAAAGATTTTATCAAGCATCACTTATTAGATTCTCACGATTTTGTTTTTAATGCCAACAAAGAAACAGGAGAACACTATGGTTTTCACTTGCCTGTCATCTTATGGGATAACGGCTTGCAAATTTTCTCTTCTGAAAAATTTCATTACGGTGAAAAAGTAGCAGAACACAATGGTAATTTCTATGTGTTGCACCACGAAAAAATTTACAAAACAGATGCTACTGGTAAATTAAATGAAGAGCACGGTCATCCAACAAACGCAAAACCACTTGACTTATCTATCACTAAAAGTGTTTTAGGGATTTTAGGTGTGGCACTTTTAATGTTTTTCATCTTTTCAAGTTTAGCCAAATCGTTTGCTAAAAATGGTGGAATTTCCAAAGGTGTAGGAAGAATTTTCGAACCGTTAGTATTGTTTGTTCGTGATGAAATCGCGATTCCAAATATTGGAGAGAAAAACTACAAGAAATACATGAGTTATTTGTTGACTATTTTCTTCTTCGTTTTATTCTTAAACTTATTAGGATTAACCCCGCTAGGATTTAACGTTACAGGAAATATTGCCATTACAGCATCGTTAGCATTATTAACGTATTTAATCACTACTTTCACCGCTAATAAAAATTATTGGGGACACATTTTCTGGATGCCAGGAGTACCAACACCAATGAAAATTATATTAGCACCAATTGAATTATTAGGAACAATTATCAAGCCGTTTTCGTTAATGATTCGTCTCTATGCTAATATTTTAGCAGGACACGTAGTATTAATGAGTATCATTGCTTTAATGTTTGCTTTCAAGAGCTGGATAGGAAGTTCATTATCTTTCGGATTGGCTTTTGCATTATCATTATTAGAAATATTAGTTGCGTTTTTACAAGCGTATATTTTCACAATGTTATCGGCACTTTATTTTGGAGCAGCAAACGAAGAGCACCACCATGAAGAGGGGCATCATTAATAAAAAGAATGTTTAATTTTTAATATACATATTATGACAGGTTTAAATTTCGTAGGAGCAGGTTTGATCGTTATCGGTGCTGGTTTAGGTATTGGTAGAATTGGTGGTTCAGCAATGGACGCTATCGCTCGTCAACCAGAAGCTTCAGGAAAAATTCAAACAGCTATGCTTATCGCAGCAGCGCTTATTGAAGGTATTGGTTTCGCAGCGTTATTCGCAGCTTAATTAAAAAAACAGAACGATAGTTGTAACGGTTGGTTGCAACTGTCGTTTTATCAAATTATTAAAAAAACAGAATTTATATACTATGGAAAAGTTAATCAATGATTTTTCGTTTGGTTTGTTCATTTGGCAAGTTGTTATTTTTGTAGCATTAATTTTCTTATTGAAAAAATTTGCTTGGAAACCTATTCTTACTGCGGTAAACGATAGAGAAGAAGGAATTAGAAATGCGTTACTTTCTGCAGAAAATGCAAAAAAAGAAATGCAAAACTTGCAAGCTAGTAATGAGCGTATCTTACAAGAAGCACGTTTAGAGCGTGATGCTTTATTAAAAGATGCTCGTGAAATCAAAGAAAAAATGATTGCTGATGCTAAAGAAGAAGCGACGGCACAAGGTTCAAGAATGATTGAGCAAGCCAAAGCTGCTATCGAAAGTGAAAAAAATGCAGCTATGGCTGAATTGAAATCACAAGTGTCTTCACTTTCATTAGAAATTGCAGAAAAATTACTAAAAGACGAATTATCTAACAAAGACGCTCAAATGAAATTGGTTGAGAAAATGTTAGGTGACGTAAAATTAAACTAATAAAGCATGTCAAGTACAAGAGCAGCAATTCGCTATGCGAAAGCAATTTTAGACATGGCCAACTCAAAGAGCGCAGCGAATGAGGTGAGTCAAGACATGACTTTGATTGCTAACACAATTAAAGAAAACAAAGAGTTGGAAGGTTTTATAGCGAACCCAACTCTTAAAAATGAAGTAAAAAACAGTGCGTTATTAGAAGTGTTTGCTTCCACCAATAATGTGACTAAAAGTTTATTCCATTTGTTATTCGACAACAAAAGATTTGAATTATTACAGGCTATTGCGGTAGAATACAACAAATTGTTTGACGAAGCGAATGGGGTACAAGTTGCTAAAGTAACGACTGCTGTGGCCATTACTCCTGAATTGGAGAAAAAAGTAATGGAAAAAATTGCAACGTTTTCAAACAAGAAAATTACCATTAACAATATCGTAGATCCAACAATTATTGGAGGGTTTATTTTAAGAATAGGCGATCAGCAATACAATGCTTCGGTTGCGAACAGATTACAAGTTTTAAAAAGAGAATTAAGTAATTAATTATTTATATAATTATGGCGGATATTAAACCTGCTGAGATTTCAGCAATATTAAAAAAGCAATTATCAGGTTTTGAATCTGGTGCTACGCTAGAAGAAGTAGGAACTGTACTTCAAGTAGGAGATGGTATTGCTCGTGTGTACGGGCTTTCAAATGTTCAATACGGTGAGTTAGTAGAATTTGATAACGGTATGGAAGGTATCGTATTGAATCTTGAAGAAGACAACGTTGGGGTGGTACTTTTAGGCCCATCTACAGGTCTTAAAGAAGGATCTACTGCAAAAAGAACACAACGTATTGCGTCTCTTAAAGTTGGAGAACAAATGGTAGGACGTGTAGTAAACACTTTAGGTTTTCCAATTGATGGAAAAGGACCTATCGGTGGTGATTTATACGAAATGCCTTTGGAGCGTAAAGCACCGGGAGTAATTTTCCGTCAACCAGTAACAGAACCATTACAAACAGGTATCAAAGCTATCGATGCTATGATTCCAGTAGGTCGTGGACAACGTGAGTTGGTAATTGGTGACCGTCAAACAGGAAAATCTTCTGTTTGTTTGGATACTATCCTTAACCAAAAAGAATTTTATGATGCTGGTAAACCAGTATTCTGTATATATGTTGCTATCGGACAAAAAGCGTCTACTGTAGCAGCTATCGCAAAAACATTAGAAGAAAAAGGAGCAATGGCTTATACAGTTATCGTTGCTGCTAATGCTTCTGATCCAGCTCCAATGCAAGTATATGCTCCAATGGCAGGTGCTGCAATTGGTGAGTATTTTAGAGATTCAGGTCGTCCTGCATTAATCGTGTATGATGATTTATCAAAACAAGCAGTAGCATATCGTGAGGTGTCTCTTTTATTAAGAAGACCACCAGGACGTGAAGCTTACCCTGGAGACGTTTTCTACTTACACTCTCGTTTATTAGAAAGAGCATGTAAAGTAATTGCGGATGATGATATCGCTAAAAACATGAATGATTTACCTGATACTTTAAAAGGTATTGTTAAAGGTGGTGGTTCGTTAACAGCGTTGCCAATTATCGAAACGCAAGCGGGTGACGTTTCTGCATATATTCCAACAAACGTAATTTCGATTACTGATGGTCAGATTTTCCTTGATGGAGATTTGTTTAACTCAGGAGTTCGTCCAGCGATTAACGTAGGTATTTCAGTATCTCGTGTAGGTGGAAATGCACAAATTAAATCCATGAAAAAAGTAGCAGGTACTTTAAAATTAGACCAAGCACAATTCCGTGAATTAGAAGCTTTCGCGAAATTTGGTTCTGACTTAGATGCGGTTACTTTAAACGTAATTGAAAAAGGAAAAAGAAACGTTGAAATCTTAAAACAAGGTTTAAACTCTCCTTATACAGTGGAAGACCAGGTAGCTATTATCTATGCGGGTTCTAAAAACTTATTAAGAAACGTTCCTGTAAATAAAGTGAAAGAATTTGAAAAAGATTTTATCGAATTCTTAAACAACAAGCACAGAGATACACTTGATGCTTTGAAAGCTGGAAAATTAGATGACAACATTACTGATGTGATCGAAAAAGTAGCGAAAGAAGTATCTGCAAAATATAATTAATATTAATTTGAAGATTTGAGAATTTGAAGAGGTGTAATACCTTTTCAAATTTTCAAATTTTATAATTTTCAAATTGAATGGCGAATTTAAAAGAAATCCGTAATAGAATTACTTCTGTTTCCTCTACGATGCAAATTACATCGGCGATGAAAATGGTTTCGGCTGCAAAGCTTAAAAAAGCACAAGATGCGATTACAGCAATGCGTCCATACGCTGAAAAATTGACTGAATTATTGCAAAATCTTTCAGCTACTTTAGAAGGAGAAGTGGGCGGAAGCTACACGACTCAAAGAGAAGTAAAAAAAGTATTAGTAGTAGCCATTACTTCCAATAGAGGTTTGTGTGGTGCTTTTAATACCAACGTGATTAAAGAAGTTAAAAGTGCTACTGAAAAGTACAAAGGAGCTCAAGTAGACGTGTTGGCAATTGGGAAAAAAGGAAACGACATTCTTAAAAAAACACACAACATTATTGACAACCAAAGTACTATTTTCGATGCGTTAACTTTCGATAATGTAGCAACTATTGCATCATTTATAACCGAAAAATTCACTTCTGGAGAGTATGATCGCGTGGAGTTGGTTTACAACCAATTTAAAAACGCGGCAACTCAAATCGTACAAGCAGAACAATTCTTGCCATTAGCTCCAATTGAAAAAGGAACTGCTATTGCTGGTGATTATATCTTTGAACCTTCCAAAGAAGAAATTGTGATGACTTTGATTCCAAAATCATTGAAAACACAATTGTACAAAGCAATTCGCGATTCTTTTGCTTCAGAACATGGCGCTCGTATGACGGCAATGCACAAAGCAACTGATAACGCGACAGAATTGAGAAATCAATTGAAATTAACGTACAACAAAGCACGTCAAGCAGCAATTACTGGAGAGATCTTAGAAATTGTTGGTGGAGCGGAAGCGTTGAACGGATAATTCGGAAAGCGTAGCTTTCAAATATTACAACTGCGAAGCGTTGAACGGATAATTCGAAAGCGTATTTATATAAAGAGAGTCTCAATTTTGAGGCTCTTTTTTTTATCTTTATGGTAGAAATTTGAACCATGCAACAAAAAGAATTATCTACCTTAGAAGAAATGCTGGCACAATTGGAAACTATTCATCATTTGTATCCAAAAATGACTGCCGAAACCTATTCGAATTATTTAACTCAAATGATCCCGCATAATTACAAACAACTAATTGTGTTGGATGGCGAAAATGTGGCCGGAATTACCGGATTTTGGAAAGGGGTCAAACTCTGGTCAGGGCCCTATATGGAAATTGATAATTTTGTGGTGACACCCGAATACCGCAAACAAGGCATTGGCAAACTAATGACCGATTATATTGACGCCAAGGCAAAAGAATATAATGTTAGCATGATTGTTTTAGATGCGTATGTCGAAAATTTTACGGCACATAAATTCTATTACAATCAAGGGTATGTACCCCGAGGGTATCACTTTTTGAAAATTTTAAATAAAGAAGGATTAAGTTCCTAAAAGGCATAAAAGTTGCGATCTCTAATTTTAAAAAACATAATGAAAACACTATATTTATCATTACTCGTATTGCTATCGGTACAAAATTGTGCCAATAAAATGCAGGATAATTTTCCGGTTCCAATAATAGAAGCTTATCATCAGTACTGGGTAGCCGGAGTTCGTGGTGGCGGTTCAGGTACTGGTTTTTATATTACCTTTAAAAAAGAACTTCCAAAAGATATTGAGTTAAATCAATTGTATTTCAGAAATGGTGTGGCAAAAGCCAATAAAATTACTGAGACACAATACATGTTTGGCTTTGTTGGAAAAGCTAATTTTCAAAGAGGAAATGAAATACTATCCGATGCTCCTCCAAAAGCCAACGATATCACACCGCCTTTTAAAATTGTGGACAGCGAAGCCATTTTAGAATACACGCAAAAAGGAGAAAAGAAATACTTTAAAATTACAGATGCCAAAGAAAAAGAAATGTTGGCTTACCCTTCTGCAAAACCTCGAAATTAATACCTTTGTGTAAAATGATTTCCATTGAGCTTATATAAAAGTCTTTTCAAACAAACACTCATCTATGGCTTGGCAACCGTCCTGCCTAGAATGATCAGTTTTTTGCTTAACCCGCTATTTGTACACGCATTACCGAAAAACGAGTTTGCCGATGTATCCATAATTTTTGCCTGGTTGGTTTTTTTCAATGTGATTTTATCCTACGGGATGGAAACTTCTTTTTTTAGATATTATAATATCGAAGGCACGAGCGATAGCGAACTGGCGAAGCAAAATAAGGACAATGTAATTTCTACTTCTGCGATTTCTATTTTTTGGACTTCTTTGGTCTTTTTATCGATTTCACTTTTATTTCGTGGAACTATTGCCAATTGGGTGGGGACCAACACAGAATACATCACATATACGATTTGGATTTTAGTATTGGATGCCCTAGTGATTATTCCTTTTTCAAAATTGCGAGCAGAAAGAAGACCCATGCAATACGCGGTTATCAAAATTGGAAATGTCAGTATAAACTTGGGGTTAAACCTATTCTTTTTAATGGTGCTGCCTAACATTTCGTCCGAAAATCCGTTGCGAATGTTCTACTTTGAAAACTTTCAGGTAGGGTATATTTTTGTATCTAATTTAATTGCCAGTTTACTTACTTTCATAGTCTTTGTACCAAATTATTTCCGAATGAAATGGAATTTTAATGCTCTGCTTTGGAAAAAAATGATTGCTTACGGATTGCCTATTTTAATTGCCGGAATTGGTTTTGCCATCAACGAGCATTTCGATAAAATTCTATTAGAAAAATTAAACGTTCCAAAATCTGAAATCGGAGCCTATTCGGCTTGTTATAAATTGGGCATGTTTATGGTTTTGTTTAGAACGGCCTATACCTTGGGTATTGAACCTTTCTTTTTCAGTCATGCCGATAAAGAAAATGCATCTCAAACCTATGCAACCATTACCAAATACTTTGTGATTTCGGGTTCTTTTATTCTGCTGTTTGTTATTGTTTTTATTGATATTTTAAAACGATTTTTAGTCCCAAACCCAAGTTATTGGGAAGCCGAAAAAGTAGTTCCGCTTATTGTATTGGCTAACTTTTTCTTAGGAATTTATACCAATCTTTCGGTTTGGTATAAATTAATCAACAAGACCCATGTGGGAGCCGTCATTTCTTTAGTGGGTGCTTTTTTAACGTTACTACTTAACTTTTGTTTGGTTCCGTATATGAGTTATTACGGATCGGCAATTGCGACCATTGCAGCCTACGGCAGTATGATGTTTATTTCCTATTATATGGGCCAAAAACAATATCCTATCCCGTATGAAATTGAAAAAATTGGAAAATACTTAGGTATTGCCATTCTTTTTTCTGCATTATCCTTTTATGTCCCTATGTTCAGAAAAAGCTATATCTTCGGAATATTTGCGTTGATTGCTTTCGGATATTACATCTTCCAAAACGAAAAACCCACAATCCTTAGAATACTGAAAAGAAATTAATATTTTTGAAGTTAAACTTTTAAGGGTTAGAATTAAAAATCTCCGTATACGGAAAGAATTAAAAAATTATGCAAGTTAAAATTGTCAATAAATCGCAACATCCATTGCCGCATTACGAAACGGTATATTCTGCTGGAATGGATTTAAGAGCTAATCTAGAGGAATCTATCACCATTCCGCCCTTAGGAAGGGTTTTAGTAAAAACAGGTTTGTTTATAGAATTGCCTATTGGCTATGAAGCACAAGTGCGTCCACGAAGCGGTTTGGCTTTCAAAAAAGGAATTACGGTTTTAAATTCTCCAGGAACTATTGATGCCGATTATCGTGGCGAAATAGGGGTAATTTTAGTAAATTTATCCAACGACTTTTTCGATATCGAAAACGGCGAAAGAATCGCTCAATTGGTAATTGCCAAACACGAGCGAATTGACTGGCAAATCACCGAATCACTTTCCGACACCGACAGAGGTGAAGGTGGTTTCGGGAGTACAGGAGTAAAATGACAGCCTCCCCAAACCCCTCCAAAGGAGGGGCTTATAATGATAAAACAAAGTTTAACTAAATACCTACCCACCCCCTAGTAGGAATTCCCCCCTTTGGGGGTTAGGGGCTTTTTTATGAAAATAATAGTGCCAATGGCTGGACGTGGTTCGCGTCTTCGCCCACATACCTTAACCATTCCAAAACCATTGATACCTATTGCCGGAAAACCAATCGTGCACCGTTTGGTAGAAGATATTGCCAAAGTGCTTAATCAGTCTATTGATGAAGTGGCTTTTGTCATACACGAAAGTTTTGGTGCAACCGTAGAAAAAGATTTAATAGCTATAGCCCAAAAAATAGGAGCAAAAGGAACTATTTATTACCAAAATGAAGCTTTAGGAACGGGTCATGCCATTATGTGTGCCAAAGATTCTTTATCGGGACCAGCGGTGATCGCTTATGCCGACACGTTAATTCGTGCCGATTTCGATTTAGACCAAAATGCCGACAGTGTGATTTGGGTAAAACAAGTTGATCAACCCGAAGCTTTTGGGGTTATCAATTTAAACGAAAACAATGAAATCGTAGAGCTAGTCGAAAAACCGAAGGAATTTGTTTCCGATTTGGCGGTTATCGGAATATACTATTTCAAAGATGTTGCCGTTTTAAAACATGAGTTACAATCGGTTTTGGATAACAATATCATTCACGGAGGAGAATATCAAATTAACGACGGAATCAAACAAATGATGGCAAAAGGCATGAAATTTGTTCCAGGTAAAGTTGACGAATGGATGGATTGTGGAAATAAAGACGTAACGGTGGATACCAATTCGCGCATGTTGAATTTTTTACATCAAGACGGAGAAAATCTTATTGCGGCTAATGTAAAATTAGAAAACGCAACCATTATTCCGCCGTGTTATATTGGAGAAGATGTGATTTTGATTGATTCTATCGTAGGACCAAATGTATCGTTAGGAAAAGCAACCCATTTGACCAATGTAAAAATCAAAAACAGTTTAGTACAAACACACGCCCATCTTCGCAACGCGAATTTAGACAACGCCATGATTGGAAATCACGCCACCTTTGACGGTGAGTTTAAAAATATCAGTATTGGAGATTATTCGGTGTTGGAATAATAATCTGGACTAAATAAAACACAATTCTCCTTTGAGGGTATGAAAAAAAGAGCATTTAAAATAGTATTTCTGTTGGCATTGGTTATCAATGTTCAAACTCTTTTTGCCCAAACCGAACCCGATGATATAGCTCTGGTAAACGATGATTTTCAGGAAGCCTACTACGAATCGCTAAAGCAAAAAGGAATTGAAAATTATGACAAGGCAATTATTCAGCTGGAAAAATGTCTTGAATTACAACCTGAAAATGCAATTATAAATCATGAGTTAGGAAAAAACTATTTTTTTCTTAAGCAATATCTTACCGCGGAAAAATATTATATTAAAGCTACCCAAATTGAACCCAAAAACAAATGGTATTGGATTGATTTGTATGAAGTGTATTATGAAACCAAAAATTACAATCAGGGAATCCTAACTCTTCAAAAAATAATTCCATTAGACAAAAATTACAAGGAAGATTTAACGTCGCTGTACATGTACACCCGCCAGTACGATAAAGCATTGTTGCTAATTAATGAGTTGGACGAAAAAGAAGGTAAAACCGATAGAAGAAATCAGTACCGTGCCGAAATCAATGCTCAAACAGGTATGAGCGCAGGTAACAAATCAGATTTGGAAAATGCCATCGAGCAAAACCCATTGAATGAAGAAAATTATCTTTCGCTAATTGCTAAATATTCCGACAACAATCAGGAAGAAAAAGCCCGTCAAGTGGTTGAAAAACTAAAAAAAAACATCCCAAATTCCGATTGGGGTTCAATTTTTAGTTTTAAATATTGCATCAACGACAACAAAGGAAAAGAAGCGGCTCAGGCATTAGAAAAAGTACTGCAGAGTAAAAAGGTAGACAAGAAGATCAAATTCAAAATGTACAATGAGTTTCTGATTTTTACTCTGAAAAACCCTGCTTTTGAAGCAGAATTGAACAAAGCAACACAGTATTTTGAAGGCGATCCTGAATTTGATGTCCACAAAGAAATTGGAAAATTTTATTACAAGAAAAAGAATTGGGAATTGGCGGTAAAAAACTTAGAAAAGACTTTCAAAAACAACACCAATGATTTAGAAGCCAACATTTTTTTATTGGCCTCCTATGAAGAAACGGCCAATTATCAAGCCATGCAAAAAATAACTTCCGAGCTGGTAGACACTTATCCCAACCAGCCAGAATATTATTTTTTTGCAGCTCGAGCCAGTTATCAATTAAAAAACATCAAAAAAGCCAACGAATATTTAGAGATTGGCTTAGATTATGTAGTAGAGAATGTAGGTTTGGAAATTGATTTTCTAAATCTGCTGAGTCAGGTTTCGAAAGATTTGGGGAATACCCAAAAATCGGACGAATATTTGACCAAAGCTACTAATCTGAAAAATAAAAGAAAATAATGAAAAGAATACTGATAATTATCCTGTTTGCTGTACTGTTTGTTTCTTGTAAAGCCAAAAAAGTAGCGCTCCCTACCGAAGTATCTACTACGGTTTCCAACGAGACAGTTTCCAATATTATTGCCAACCATTATGCTGTTAAACGAGATTTTAAAACCGCTTACATAAAAGCCGATATCGATTATGCCGACCCCAAACAATCGTTGGGGTTAGCAGCAGATATCCGCATTAAGAAAGACGAAATTATTTTGGTAAGTGTAAAAATGTTAGGCATCACTATGGCCAAAGCCTTGATTACACCAACCCAAGTAAAATATTACGAAAAATTGAACGGCAAATATTTTGAAGGTGATTACAAAATGTTGAGCAACTGGTTAGGTACGGATTTAGATTTTCAAAAAGTACAAAACATGCTCATTGGTCAAACGATTGATAATTTAGCCAAAGGAAAATACAACGTAGTTAACGAAGAAGAAAATCCAAAGTTGGAAGAAATTTCAGAAGGTAATTTTGCCAAAGCTTTTGTTTTTGAACCGGCGACTTTTTGGTTGAAGAAGCAAGAAATCAAACAATTTTCGCCAGAAAGAAAACTTTTAGTAAATTATACCCATTATAATTCGTATCCGGAATGCATATTCCCGCAAGAACTTGCTATTTTTGCAATTCAAGGTGATAAAACCACAACGATAGCCATACAAAATAAAAATGTTGCTTTTAATGAAGAACTGACGTTTCCGTATAGTGTGCCCAATGGTTACGAACAAATGATTATCAAATAAGACAAAAACAGACAATGCTAAAATATTTTTTTTCGATAGTATTCCTATTAGCTACTACTTTATCTTGGTCACAAGAAGAGGATAGACAGCGCAAATTAGAAGAACAAAAAGCCAGAATTCAAGAAGAAATTCGACAAAAGGAACGTTTATTGGGTGAGCAAAAAAAGAAAGAAAAAAGCGTGGTAAAAGTAGTAGCCCAACAAAATGAAAAAATTGGGTTACAAGTTAAACTGATTACTACTACCGAAAAGCAAAAGAAAGTTTTAGGAAACAGCATGTATATCAATCAAGTGAAAGTAAATCAGTTGAAAAAAGATTTAGCGACGCTTAAAGGGGATTATGCTGAAATGATTCAGAAATCATACAAAAGTCGTTCCGAGCAAAGCAAAGCCATGTTTTTATTGTCGTCTGATAATTTTTTACAAGCCTACAAAAGAGCCCAATACATGAAGCAATATTCGAGCTTTCGTAAAATGCAAGGGGAAGAGATTAAAGAAAAAACAGCGCAATTAGAGCAATACAATAATAAGCTTTCTGTTCAAAAAAAGGAAAAAGAAAAACTAATAGCCGAAAGTGAAAAAGAAAAGCAAGATCTTGAGAAAGAACGTCTGGAACAACAGCGCTTACTGAAATTGATTAAGAAGGATAAAAACAAAATTATTGCTGAAATTCGTAAAAAACAAAAAGAATCCCGAGCTATCGAAAAACAAATTGATCGTTTAATTCGTGAAGCCATTGCGGCTGCTAATAAGAAAGCAGGTAATACAACCAACACGACCACGTTTGTCTTGACACCAGAAGCAAAAGAATTGGCCAACGATTTTAAAGCTAACAGAGGAAGACTTCCTTGGCCGGTAGAAAAAGGAGCGTTAACCAAACGTTTTGGACGTCAGCCACACCCACTAGAGCCGTCGATTATGATTGAAAGTAGTGGTATTGAAATTTCTTCAGAACAAGGAGCACGTGCACGTGCGGTTTTTAGCGGAGAAGTAAGTGATGTGCAACAAGCAGCCAATGGTACTGCTACGGTAGTAATTCGTCACGGAGACTATATCACGACCTATTCTAATTTAGGAAGTGTTAATGTGAGTAAAGGACAAAAAGTTAATACTAAGCAAACCATAGGTACTATCTTTTTCAATAGTTTTACAGGAAAAGCGGTTTTGAAATTCTTGATTTTCCAGAATACAATGAAATTAAATCCACAATCCTGGATCATTAATATGTAATAAAAAAGTCCCGCGAGGGACTTTTTTATTTGTTATATGTTTTTGAATTAAATGAATAACGCTTTCAATTCAGTAGCATCGTGCGGATTCATTTTTCCGGCTAAAACCAAACTCAACTGTTTGCGTCGCAGCGCGGCATCATAACGCAATTTTTCTTCTTCGGTTTGCGGATTTATTTGTGGTACTTCAACTGGTCGTCCCGTTTCATCAACTGCAACAAAAGTGTAAATGGCTTCATTGGCTTTAGTTTTACTACCAGATTCACGATCTTCAATCCAAACATCCAAATAAATTTCCATAGAACTCGAAAAAGCTCTTGATACTTTAGCTTCAACAGTTACCACACTTCCTAACGGAATAGCTCTGTTAAAAGCAACGTGATTTACCGAAGCGGTTACCGTAATTCGGCGGGAGTGACGTCGTGCTGCGATACTTGCTGCGCGATCCATACGGGCCAATAATTCGCCACCAAAAAGATTGTTCAATGGATTGGTTTCGCTGGGTAATACTAAATCGGTTAAAACCGTTAAAGATTCGGAAGGGAATTTAGGATGCATAGTAGAGTGTGTTATTTTTGTGCAAAGATATAAGGATTGTAAATGATATTTTAAAAAAATGCCTTTCAAATTTGAAAGGCATTGCGTTTATTGTTTTTCGAGTAAAAGAATCCAAGCGTCTTTGTTTTCCTGTGACTGAATTTTCAATAGAGCGGCGTCTGCCTCCAACTGCGAAGGATACGTCCCGTAAATAACAGAGAACAAACCATCGTTTCGTTCTAACACAGAAGCATCAAATCCTTTTTTGCTCAGTGAGTTACAAGAAGTTTTTGCATTTTTTGCATTTCTAAACGAACCGGCTACAATGTGAAAATCATAGCTCAGTTCCAGATTTTTAACCGGACTACTAATAAAAAAAGTAGCTTCCTGTAATTTGGTTTGCACTTCTTTTTGCACTTCTGCCTGAACCAATAAGGTTTCAGCTTGTTCTTGTTGGTTAATGTAACCCACATATCCAAAAGCACCAGCACTAAGAGTGACCGTTATAACAGCTGCATATTTTACAAAAGTCACAAACGGATTACTACGTCTCGGTTCAAGTGTGATTACTTCGTCATCAATAATTGTTTTTTCTGCTTCTTCAACAACTAAAGTTTTTAAAACTTCACGTTTTACTGTTGGTGAAACAAAAGAAGCCAAACCAAAAGATTCGGTTAAATAATTGGTATGATTATAGCTTTCAAAAACAATATTGTTTTCAGCGTTTAATTTTAAAAGACCAATATTTTTGAAAATTAAAAAATCACGATTTTGCAATTTATTTTTCCAAACAGCAACTTCCGTTTCAATTTTTGAAACAGTTTCTTCATATGTCAGTTTTTCAACTTGCGCAATATGATTGGCCAATAACCCGTCATTGTTTTTAATGTGCGAATTAAAGGAAACTACCTTTTTTGGCGGAAAAAAATTATGATTACTCTCGTTAACAGAAGCCGATATGGTTTCGGTTAAAAAAGCACCAAAACCAGGAACGGTTACACATTGGTAACGGTATAATAGCTGCGAAATGTACTGTTCGATATTCATAACAACAAAAATAGAGAATACAAGATAAATTAAAAATTTTATCAACAAATGTTATTAACAATTTAAAAAACGTTTAAATTGCAGTATCATTTATACGCCATGTTACAACAAGAATTATTACACACCTTAGCCCTGCTAAAGACCGAAGGTATCGGAGATGTTACTGCTAAAAAACTCCTTACTCATTTAGGCTCCGCCGAAGAAATCTTCAAAGCCAAACCCATTCATTTGGCCAAAATTGACGGAATCGGTTCGGTCGTAATTCAAAATTTGAAGAAAAAAGAAAATTTTTCCCTAGCCGAAGCCGAACTCAAATTCATTCAATCGCAAAATCTCAACACTTTATTTTATCAGGATTCACTCTATCCTGAACGTTTAAAACAATGTTTTGATGCGCCTGTTTTGTTGTTTACCGCAGGAAATATCCATTTAGAAAACAGAAAAATAATCAGTATTGTAGGAACGCGTCAAGTGACTTCCTACGGCATGGATTTTTGTAAAAACCTCATTAGCGATTTAGCACCGTTAGATCCAATTTTTGTCAGCGGATTTGCTTACGGAGTAGACATTGTAGCGCATCAAACCGCGATGGAACACGATTTGCAAACCATAGGTGTTTTGGCGCATGGGTTGAATCAAATTTATCCCAAAATCCATAAAAGATATATGGCTAAAATGGAACAAAATGGAGGTTTTATGACTGAATTTTGGAGCAGTTCCAATCCCGATCGGGAAAATTTTGTCAAACGAAATCGTATCGTAGCCGGAATTTCAGAAGCAACTATTGTCATAGAAAGTGCCGAGAAAGGAGGATCATTGGTCACTGCGACTATGGCAAACGAATACAATCGAGATGTTTTTGCTGTGCCGGGACGAGCAACCGATAAATATAGTCAGGGTTGCAATATGCTCATCAAAACCAACAAAGCGCACTTACTTACCAATGCTGCTGATTTGATTTACCATTTAAATTGGGACATCAAAAAACCTGAAAAAGCCATTCAGAAACAATTGTTTGTTTCTCTAGAAGAAGACGAACAAATCATTTATGACTACCTTCAAAAACAAGGAAAAGAACATTTGGATACTATTTCGGTGAGATGTGAAATGCCGGTTTTTAAACTCTCGTCTCTATTATTAAATATGGAATTGAAAGGAGTAGTGCGACCTTTGCAAGGGAAGTTGTTTGAGGTAATATGATTCCGATTTAAATTATTGGTATACAGTGTTTTTAAAATAATGCAAAATCATTAATTCGTAACTTTACAATTCTAAATTTGTCTAACTAAAATGATAAGTTATGTATATTGTGAGAGAAATATTTTACCTGCAATTTGGCCGATTTAAAGAAGCCAAAGCATTACTAGACAAAGCCGTAGGTCTTGGTTTGATGACGCCACCAGCGGGAGGACGTGTTTTAACTGATTTTACGGGAGATGGCTATCGCTTAATTTTGGAGTCTCCTTATAAAACATTGGCTGATTTTGAAGCGGATTTAGCCCGCGAAATGAATGCTGCAGCTTGGAAAGAGTGGTATGAAAAATTTAAACCCTATGTATTACATTCTCAAAGGGAGATTTTGAAACAGATAGGTTAACTTCAAAAAACATAAATATCTATCTCTCACAGATTGTGGGACAGTCGTTGTAGCGCTCTAAAATTTCATTTTTTAAAATATAATCTTAAATTTGCACCGAAATCCTTCCATTTAGGGTTTGCAATATTTCTCACTTAAACGTTTATAGCATGCAACTGTATAACACCTTAAGCGCAGAAGAAAGAGCCGAGCTGATTGATAGAGCGGGCAAACAACGTCTTACGTTGTCTTTCTATGCGTATGCCAACATTCAAGATCCTCAACAATTTCGTAACGATTTATTCCTGGCCTGGAACAAGCTGGAAGCATTGGGTCGTACCTATGTAGCCAAAGAAGGCATCAACGCGCAAATGAGCGTGCCAGCCGAAAATTTCGAAGCTTTTAGAGAGACACTCGAAGCCTATGATTTTATGAAAGGCATTCGTTTGAATGTTGCCGTTGAACACGATGATCATTCGTTTTTAAAATTAACCGTTAAAGTCCGCAACAAAATTGTGGCCGATGGCTTGAATGATGAAACTTTTGATGTAACCAATATTGGAGTTCACTTAAAAGCCAAGGAATTCAACGAAATTCTAGAAGACCCCAATACGATAGTGGTCGATTTTAGAAACCATTATGAAAGCGAAGTCGGACATTTTAAAGGTGCCATTACTCCTGATGTGGAAACCTTCAGAGAATCGTTACCCATCATCAACGAGCAATTAAAAGACTTCAAAGAAGATAAAAATCTGGTGATGTATTGCACAGGAGGAATCCGTTGCGAAAAAGCTTCGGCATACTTCAAACATCAAGGATTTAAAAATGTATACCAGTTGGAAGGCGGAATTATTAATTATGCCAAACAACTAAAAGAAGAAGGATTAGAAAGTAAATTTATAGGTAAAAATTTCGTTTTCGATCATCGTTTGGGTGAACGAATTACGGATGATATTATTTCGCAATGCCACCAATGCGGAAAACCGTGTGATAATCATGCCAATTGTGCCAATGATGGTTGCCATTTATTATTTATCCAATGTGATGAATGTGCTCAAAAAATGGAGTATTGTTGTTCTGACGAATGTTTAGAAATGACCCATTTACCATTAGAAGAACAAGTAAAACTAAGAAGAGGAAAACAAGTAGGAAATAAGATTTTCAGAAAAGGAAAATCAGAATCCTTGTTGTTTAAAAAATCAGGAGAATTGTCAGGTATTTCATTGGCCAAAGTAACCGATTTAGAAGAGAAACCCAAAACACTCCGTCAAAAACTAAAAACCAAGAAAACACTAGTCGGCAAAGCAGAACATTTTTTTGTAAAAGCCAGTGTGGCTCAATTTATAGTGACCAATGGGGAGATTCATTTAGGTGATAAAATTTTAATTTCAGGACCATCTACCGGTAATCAGGAATTGGTTATTGCTGCGATGCGTGTTAACGGTGCTGAAAAAAACCACGCCATGGTTAATGATAAAATCACTTTCGAAGTTCCATTTAGAGTTCGATTATCTGACAAATTATTTAAAATTATCAGCTAATGACAACTTCGGGAAGAATTGAGTTAATGGCCCCAGCGGGAAATTTCGAATCGATGCAAGCGGCCTTAGACAATGGTTGCGATTCTATTTATTTTGGTGTAGAACAACTAAATATGAGGGCTCGCGCCACTGTAAATTTTGTTTTAGACGATTTGCCTGAAATAGCGCGTCGTTGTCAAGAAAAAAATGTTAGAACGTATTTAACATTAAACACTATTATTTATGACCACGACCTATCAATTGTAAAAACATTGATAACAAAAGCCAAAGAAGCTGGAATAACAGCTGTCATTGCTTCCGATCAGGCAGTGATTATGACAGCCAGAACAGCGGGTATGGAAGTGCATATTTCTACACAATTGAATGTGACTAATATAGAAACCGTTAAGTTTTACGCTATGTTTGCCGATACCATTGTGTTGTCGCGTGAGTTGAGTTTGCGTCAGGTAAAAAAAATCACGGAGCAAATTGAAAAGGAACAAATCAAAGGGCCAAGTGGTAATTTGGTCGAGATTGAAATATTTGGTCACGGTGCATTATGTATGGCGGTTTCGGGAAAATGTTATTTGAGTTTGCATTCGCATAATTCATCAGCTAATCGGGGAGCCTGCAAACAAAATTGTCGAAAAAAATATACGGTTATCGATCAAGAATCAGGATTTGAAATTGAAATTGATAACGAATACATGATGTCACCCAAAGACTTATGTACAATTGACTTCCTAGATCAAGTCATCGATTCTGGGATTAAAGTTTTAAAAATAGAAGGCCGTGGCCGTGCTGCCGATTATGTGGCCACAGTAATTAAAACTTACAGAGAAGCTATTGATGCTTATTATGAAGACACCTTTACCAAAGAAAAAATCAACACATGGATGGAAGCTTTATCTACAGTTTACAACCGTGGTTTTTGGAGTGGTTATTATTTGGGTCAAAAATTAGGTGAATGGTCAGACAATCCTGGTTCTAGCGCAACTCAGAAAAAAGTGTATGTGGGTAAAGGAATGCACTACTTTCCTAAATCAAGCATAGCGGAGTTTAAAATTGAAGCCTACGACATTAAAAAAGGCGATAAAATTTTAATTACCGGACCAAGTACAGGAGCTCAAGAATTGGTTCTGGAGGAAATGTTTGTAAATGATACCAATGCAAACAAGGCTTCAAAAGGAGACAGTTGTACGCTAAAAGTGCCTTTTAGAATTCGTCTTTCCGATAAAATGTATAAAATAGTTGAAGCCTAATGGTAATTGTTACTTTACAACGTGATAAATGTATTGGTTGTAATTATTGTGTAGAATTTGCACCGGCTCAATTTCAAATGTCTAAAAAAGACGGAAAATCGGTGCTGATTAAATCGATAGATACCAAAGGATTTCATACATTAAAGTCGCCGGACCACTCTATAGTTGAAAACTGTGAGTTAGCAGAAAAAGCGTGTCCGGTACATATCATTATAGTAAAAGAAACTTAAAGAGTATCCAAAATAATTTTTTAAAACCTGTTACGTTTTTCAAGTAACAGGTTTTTTTGTTTTCAAATTATTAGAAGGCTCGCTTGAATTTTATTTGTATTTTAGGATTTAGTAATTGGAATTTAAAATTGTATCTTTACCCTCAAAAGTAACTTGGCAATAGTAGTTCTTATTTTTAAGAACGACCAATATATATAGTAATTATGGCATGTAACACTTGTTCAACTTCTGATGGCGGAGCGCCAAAGGGGTGTAAAAATAACGGGACTTGCGGCACCGACAGCTGCAATAAATTAACGGTTTTCGATTGGCTTTCTAATATGAGTCTTCCAGGTGGACAAGAACCGTTTAACGGGGTGGAAGTTCGCTTTAAAAACGGGCGTAAAGAGTTTTTTAAGAATACCGAAAAATTGACTTTGGCTATCGGAGACATTGTGGCCACCGAAGCTTCTCCCGGACATGATATCGGAATTGTAACTTTAACCGGTGAATTGGTTAAGGTGCAAATGAAGAAAAAAGGAGAAAATCCGGAGGGGGAAATTCCTAAAATTTACCGTAAAGCTTCTCAAAAAGACATTGATATTTGGAGCGCTGCTCGCGATAGGGAAGAGCCTATGAAAGTTCGCGCTCGTGAATTGGCCATTTCTTTAAAATTGGAAATGAAAATTTCAGATATCGAATTCCAAGGCGATGCTTCCAAAGCAACTTTTTATTACACGGCCAACGATCGTGTCGATTTCCGTCAATTAATTAAAGATTATGCGGGAGAATTTAAAATTCGTATCGAGATGAAGCAAGTCGGTTTCCGTCAGGAAGCTGCTCGTTTGGGAGGAATTGGGTCTTGTGGTCGTGAATTGTGTTGTTCGACTTGGTTAACCGATTTTAGAAGTGTGAATACTTCGGCAGCACGTTACCAACAATTGTCTCTAAATCCTCAAAAATTAGCCGGACAATGTGGTAAATTAAAATGCTGTTTGAACTACGAATTGGATACGTACATGGACGCCCTGAAGGGAATTCCAGATATGGAAACCCGTCTAAAAACAGATAAAGGAGACGCTATTTGCCAGAAAATAGATATTTTTAAAGAGTTAATGTGGTTTGCCTATTTTGAAAGTATGGGACAATGGCATGTAATGAAAGTAGCTGATGTAAAAGAAATTTTAGCACAAAACAAACAAGGTAAAAAAGTTGCTTCGATAGAAGATTTTGTTTTTGAAGAGGAAAAACCAGAAACCGAGAAAACGTTCCAAAATGCAATGGGTCAGGATAGTTTGACACGTTTTGACCAGCCAAAAAGTAAAAGCAAAAATCGAAATAACAATAAAAAACGTCAACCTTCAGGTAACGCAATAACACCAAACAAACCTGAAAGCAACACAAACAAATCAAACAAACCAAACCACAATAATCGTCCAAAGTTTAGAAATGAAAAGAAAGATTCTCCTAAATAGCATTATTCTGTTTTTATTCGGATCTAGCTTGGTTTCTTGCGATAAAAACCAGGTTTTTGATCAATACCAAACCATTGAAAATGGGTGGCATAAAGACAGTATTGTTTCATTTGATTTTGAACAAGAGGTTTCCAAAAAACCCTTAAATATGTTTGTCAACATACGAAATAATGACGATTATGAGTTTAATAATCTGTTTGTAATTGTAAAATTAGAACAGCCAAAAGGGAACATAAAAATAGATACCTTAGAATACCAAATGGCCAATCCGGATGGGACGCTAATGGGAGAAGGATTTTCAGACATCAAGGAAAGTAAACTTTGGTACAAGGAAAATTTTTCGTTTCCCGAAAAAGGAAAATATAAAGTTTCCATTCAACAAGTGGTAAGACAAAACGGAAAAGTAAAAGGAGTAGAGGTTTTGCAAGGTGTTACCGAGATAGGTTTTAGAATAGAATCAGTAGAAGAAAATAAATAAGATGGCTCAAAAATTAAATACTCGAAAACCAGATTTTTCGCCGTATGTGAAAAAATTTTGGAAATATTTCCTTTATACTTTTGGAGGAACGTTATTGTTTTTTCTTTTTGCTTCCTGGGGGCTGTTAGGATCTATGCCTTCTTTCTCAGAATTAGAAAACCCAGAATCTAATTTAGCCACCGAAATTATTTCTTCTGATGGGGTTGTGATTGGTAAATTTTTTAACGAGAACAGAACACCCGTAAACTATGAAGATTTACCAAAACACTTGGTGAACGCTTTAATTTCTACTGAAGACGAACGTTTTTACGAGCATTCAGGTATCGACGGAAAAGGAACAATGAGAGCCATGCTGAGTTTGGGAAGTAAAGGAGGGGCGAGTACCTTAACCCAACAATTGGCCAAATTATTATTTCACGGAGAAGGGTCCCGTTTTTTACCCTTCCGTATTATTCAAAAAGCGAAGGAATGGATTATTGCCATTCGATTAGAACGTCAGTATACCAAAAATGAAATCATCGCTATGTATCTTAACAAAGCCGATTTTATTAACACGGCGGTTGGAATTCGTTCGGCAGCGAAAGTCTATTTTGCCAAAGAACCTAAAAACTTAACCGTTGACGAAGCGGCAATGTTGGTCGGAATGTTAAAAAACCCTTCTTTGTTTAATCCGTTGCGTCGTGAAGAAAGAGTTAAAGAACGTCGTAATGTAGTTTTGAAACAAATGGAAAAAAATGATTTCTTGACTGCTACTCAAAAAGAAAATTACCAGGCCAAACCAATTAAGTTAACATTTACGCCCGAAAAATACAACGAAGGAACAGCGACTTATTTCCGTGAATACCTTCGCGAGTACATGAAAAAATGGGTAGAAGAAAATAAAAAAGAAGACGGATCTGATTATAATATTTATTCAGATGGATTAAAAATTTACACCACCATTGATTCCAGAATGCAAGTGTATGCAGAAGAAGCAGTCAAAGAACACTTGGCCAATTTACAGGAAGAATTTTTTATCGAAGCCAAAGGAAATAAAACGTCTCCTTTTGTGAACATCACTCAAGCCGATATTGACAAAGTGATGGAACGCTCTATGAAAAATACCGAACGTTGGCGCCTGATGACCGATCAAGGAAAAGACGAAGAGGTTATTAAAAAATCATTTTATGTAAAAACCAAAATGACCGTATTTACCTGGAAGGGGGATAAAGATACTACGATGACTCCTTACGATTCTATTCGCTATTACAAACATTTTTTACAGCCAGGATTAATGTCTATGGAGCCACAAACCGGTCATGTAAAAGCTTGGGTTGGGGGGATAGATTATCGCTATTTTCAATACGATCACGTAGGGCTGGGAGCCAGACAAGTAGGATCAACATTTAAACCTTTTGTGTATGCCACCGCTATTGAACAATTAGGGATGTCGCCTTGTGATACCATTATAGACGGGCCATTTGTAATTCGAAAAGGAAAACACAATGTGACCGAAGATTGGGAACCAAGAAATTCCGACCACAAGTACCGAGGCATGGTAACACTCAAGAAAGCATTAGCCAACTCTATTAATACGGTTTCTGCTAAATTAATTGACAAAACCGGACCCGATGCCGTAATTACATTGATGCGAAAATTAGGAGTAGACTCTGAAATTCCTTCTCAACCCTCCATCGCATTAGGCGCTGTTGATATTACAGTTAGAGATATGGTAGCTGCCTATAGTACCTTTGCCAATCAAGGTATTTATTTGAAGCCTCAAGTAATTACAAAAATTGAAGACAAGAATGGCAACGTCATTTTTGAACCCAAACTAGAATCGAAAGATGTATTGAGTAAAGATGTGGCCTATGCCGTAATTAAATTATTGGAAGGAGTGACCGAATCAGGTTCAGGAGATCGCTTAAGAACTCAAGGAGGTGGTTGGAAATACAATAGAGTTACAGGCTACCCGTATGTTTTTCAAAATCCAATTGCGGGTAAAACTGGAACTACTCAAAATCAATCGGATGGATGGTTTGTAGGAATGGTACCCAATTTAGCCACCGGTGTTTGGGTGGGTAATGAAGATCGATCGGCACATTTTAAAACGCTCGCGGCTGGTCAGGGAGCCACCATGGCTTTGCCTATTTGGGGATTGTTTATGAAAAAGTGTTATGCTGATTCTTCTTTAAACGTTTCTAAAGAAGCCTTTGAAAAACCTAAAGAATTAACCATTAAGGTAGATTGTTATACCCCACCGAGTTATACCGCAAAAGAAAACGATTCTATTAGTGGTGACTCTACAAAAGTGAAAATTGAGGAACAAAATACTGACGAATTTGGATTATAAATAAAACCATGATTTCAAGAAAAGTAAACAACGTAACGGAAGCTTTACAAGGAATTCAAGACGGACAAACTATTATGTTAGGTGGTTTTGGATTGTGCGGAATTCCCGAAAATAGTATTGCCGAATTAGTAAAAAAAGGAACCAGTAATCTAACCTGTATTTCTAACAACGCAGGGGTTGATGATTTTGGGTTGGGATTGTTGTTGCAAAAACGACAAATCAAAAAAATGATTTCTTCCTATGTAGGCGAAAATGCCGAATTTGAACGCCAAATGCTCTCGGGAGAACTAGATGTAGAATTAACCCCACAGGGTACATTGGCCGAAAAATGTCGTGCTGCCCAAGCCGGAATTCCAGCTTTTTTTACGCCTGCAGGTTACGGTACGGAAGTTGCCGAAGGCAAAGAAACCCGTGAATTCAACGGAAAAATGCACGTGATGGAATTGGCCTACAAAGCCGATTTTTCTATCGTAAAAGCCTGGAAAGGCGACGAAGCCGGAAACTTAATTTTTAAAGGAACCGCTCGAAATTTTAATGCCTGTATGGCTGGTGCTGCAAAAATTACCATTGCTGAGGTAGAAGAACTTGTGCCAGCGGGAACCTTAAATCCAAATGAAATTCACATCCCGGGTATTATGGTCAATCGAATTTTCCAAGGTGAAAAATTTGAAAAAAGAATTGAGCAACGCACTGTTAGACAAAAATAATTTGAATAGTATAGCTTAGAGTTAAAAGCCTCTTTTTTGTCATTCCGACGATAGGAGGAATTCCATACTTTTTAGAGAATAATTCAAATTTTCAAATCATCAAATAATATATGGCTTTAGATAAAAACCAAATTGCACAAAGAATCGCAAAAGAAGTCAAAGACGGATACTATGTAAATCTAGGAATTGGAATTCCAACCTTAGTAGCCAATTATGTCCGTACGGATATTTCTGTCGAATTCCAATCCGAAAATGGCGTATTAGGTATGGGACCTTTCCCTTTTGAAGGAGAAGAAGATGCCGACATTATCAATGCTGGTAAACAAACCATTACCACTTTGCCGGGAGCCAGTTTTTTTGACTCAGCCTTTAGTTTCGGAATGATTCGCGCTCAAAAAGTAGATTTAACTATTTTGGGAGCTATGGAAGTTTCTGAAAACGGAGACATCGCCAACTGGAAAATCCCTGGAAAAATGGTAAAAGGAATGGGAGGAGCTATGGATTTAGTGGCCTCTGCAGAAAATATTATCGTGGCCATGATGCACGTGAATAAAGCAGGAGAATCAAAAATTCTTAAAAAATGTACTTTACCCTTAACTGGCGTAGGCTGTGTAAAAAAAGTCGTAACCGAATTAGCCGTCCTTGAAATTACACCCAAAGGTTTTCAATTATTAGAACGTGCGCCCGGCGTTTCAGTAGAAGATATTATTAAAGCAACAGAAGCCGATTTAATCATTGAAGGCGAAATTCCCGAAATGAGTTTTTAACTTTTGTAAATAAATAAGATAAAGCGGTACTGAGAAGTATCGCTTTTTTTGTGGTAAATTTTAACAAAAAGTAAGGAAAATCCGTAATAGTTTTAAATAGAAAGAAAATATCTTTGCAATCAAAATCGAAACTAATTTTGTTAAATTATTTATTTTCAGCGAATTAAACAAAACATGTATTTAAACGGATATTTTTACCTTTTATCGATTTGTTTAAACAAATCACAACAAAAAAGTATATAACGTAAAATAACATCATTAAATTCGTCAAAATTTTAAAAAATCGGCTTAACCAACCGATTATTTTTTATTAACCAACCAAAACAAATTAAAATGAAAAAACAACTACGCAGCTTAGCGACGCTAACTGTATTGTCGTTGTTTACATGGTCCACATTCGCTCAGGAAACGGATAAAAATGTAAACAAGAAAGAAAAAAGCGAAAACGGAACGCCTAGTTTCGTATCCTTCAAAGAAAATTCAAGTTACAAAAGTTCTGATTTTAAAAGCATCTTCAAAGAACAACTTGGATTAAAACAAAACCAAAATTTTTCTAAAATCAAAACCGAATCGGATCAATTGGGATTCACTCATGAAAAATTCCAATTATTTCATCAAGGGGTTAAAGTTGAATTTGCCACGTATTCACTTCATTCCAAAAATGGAAAAGTAAATTCAATGAATGGGGAGTTTTATAACATTGAAAATGTAAACTTGAATCCTTCTATTTCGGCTCAAGCTGCATTACAAGCTGCAATGGTAAAAATTGGGGCTCAAAAATATCTTTGGGAAAATCCATCAGATGCAGCAGCGATGAACTATAAAAAGCCACAAGGAGAATTGGTTTTACTTCCCACAGAAAAAGGAATTAAACTGGCTTATAAATTTGACATGTATGCATCGTTACCAGTTAGCCGTGGCGATTTATACATAGATGCTACTACTGGCGAATCATTATTTTATAATGCAACGATAAAACACTTGGGCGAACATGCCCATGGGAAAGGTTTGTCTGGAGATAATCATGCAGAAGAAACTAAAAGTTTTGCAAGTATGGCAGCTGCAAATGCAGCGACTCGCTATAGTGGAACACAAACTATTGAAACAACCTTAAGCGGTTCTACTTATATTTTGTCAGATGCTACTCGCGGAAACGGGATACAAACGTTCAATTGTAACAAAACGGCTACCTATCCTTCCACAAATTTTACCGATGCAGATAACAATTGGACAGCGGCAGAATTTAACAATACCAATAAGGATAATGGTGCTTTGGATGGACATTGGGGGGCCGAAAAAACATACGATTATTTTAAAAATGTACATGCTAGAAATAGTTTCAATAATGCGGGAGCAGCTATTAAAAGTTATATACACTATAATTTAGTAGCAGCCGGTTATCCAGATAACAACAATGCATTTTGGAATGGTTCTGTAATGACCTATGGTGATGGAAGTGGTACAGGAGGTTTCGATATTCTTACTTCTCTAGATGTTGCTGCACACGAGATTGGTCATGCTATTTGTACTAATACAGCAAATCTTACCTATTCTAATGAATCAGGAGCGATGAATGAAGGTTTTTCGGATATTTGGGCAGCTTGTGTCGAATATTATGCGGCACCAACCAAACAAACATGGTTAATTGGTGAAGACATTGAAAGAAGATCGGGACATGTTGCTTTGCGTTCTATGAGTAATCCAAATGCCGAAGGTCAACCCGATACTTATAAAGGAACCAGTTGGTATACAGGAACAGGTGACAACGGAGGTGTTCATTATAATTCAGGGGTATTAAACCATTGGTTTTACATTCTTTCTGTTGGAAAATCAGGAACTAACGATATTGGAAATGCATTTAATGTGACCGGAATTACGATTGACAAAGCAGCTAAAATTGCGTATCGTTTAGAGGCCAATTATTTGTCAGCTAATTCAAATTATGCCAATGCCAGAACCGGAGGAATACAAGCAGCAATTGATTTGTACGGTGCAGGTTCAGCAGAAGTAATCGCTACCACTAATGCGTTTTATGCAGTAGGTATTGGAGCCGCTTATTCGGGAGGTCCTTCCGATACGACAGTTCCGTCTACACCAGCTAGTTTAGCCGCTTCAGGAACAACCTCTTCGTCGACTAACTTATCGTGGACGGCTTCTACAGATAATGTAGCAGTTACTGGATACAACGTGTACAATGGAGCTACTTTATTAGGTACTGCTACCGGTACAACTTACACTGCTACTGGACTGACAGCTTCTACAACTTATACATTTACAGTAAAAGCTAAGGATGCCGCGGGAAATCTTTCTGCAGCTAGTAATGCAGTTAATGTTACAACTTTACCAATTACTGCAACCTACTGTACCTCTCAAGGAGGAAGTGTTGCCGATGAGTTAATTGGAAGAGTTCAAATAGGAACCATTAATAACGCTTCAACAGGAGGGACTGGTTATACTGATTTTACCACCATTTCAACCAACCTTACTAAAGGAACTTCTACGACAATTACAATAACTCCAACATGGACAGGATCTGCTTATGCGGAAGGATATGCTGTATTTATCGATTACAATAATGATAAAGATTTTGCAGATGCTGGTGAATTAGTTTGGAGCAAGGCAGCATCTACTACAACTCCAGCTACTGGAAGTTTTACAGTAGCGACAACAGCTATCACTGGAGCCACTAGAATGAGAGTTTCTATGAAATATAATGGAATTCCAACAGCTTGTGAGGCAATTCAATACGGTCAAGTGGAAGATTATACAGTTAACTTATCAAATGGTTCTACTGATACAACAGCTCCAACAGCTCCAACAAGCTTGGCGGCTTCAGGAACAACTTCTACATCAACTACATTATCTTGGACTGCTTCTAATGACAACCTAGGTGTAGCAGGATATGACGTATATCAAGGATCTACTCTTAAAGCAACTGTAGCATCGACATCTTATACAGTAACTGGATTAACAGCCGCTACGACTTATGCTTTCTCAGTAAAAGCAAAAGATGCCGCAGGAAATGTTTCGGCTTCAAGTAATGTAGTAAATGTAACAACATCTTCAACTTCAATTACATATTGCGCTTCTACCAGTAGCAGTACAGCCGATGAAAAAATTGGAAGAGTAGCTTACGGAACCATTAACAATGCTTCTACAGGGACTGCAGGATATGAAAACTTTACTGCTATTTCTACAAATATTGTTAGAGGAGTAGCGAATACTATTACTATTACACCGACTTGGACTTCAAGTGTTTATTCAGAAGGATATGCTGTTTGGATTGACTTAAATCAAAATGGAGTATTTACAGATGCTGGAGAGTTGGTTTTCTCAAAAGCCGCATCAACGACTACCCCAGCAACAGGAAGTATTACCATTCCTACCACCGCTACTGTAGGCGCAACAAGAATGAGAGTTTCAATGAAATACAACGCAATTCCAACTTCTTGTGAAACATTAAGCTATGGTCAAGTTGAAGATTACACGGTAAACATTACCGCTTCTTTCGCAGTGACTGCTCCAACAGAAGAAACAGTGACTGCGCCAGCGTTATCTTTCAACTTATTCCCGAATCCAGTAGAAAATATCTTGAATGTTTCGGTAATTGACAATAGAAGCATCGCTTTCAAAATCTATAACATGATTGGACAAGTTGTAAAATCAGGAAATTTAGAGCAAAGTGAAATCAATGTTTCTAATTTAGAGGGAGGTCTTTACATCTTCGAAATGAATGATGGACAAAAAACCATCACTAAAAAATTCATGAAAAAATAACCAAACCCAACCAACTATAATGCCAAAAGAGGCTGCACACTAGTGTAGCCTCTTTTTTTACAAATAAATCAATAGCTTTGCAGTATTAAATACATAAAAATGTCCTATCCGAAAGTTATATTAAAAGCAGGTAAAGAAAAATCCATTCAACGTCGTCACCCTTGGGTGTTTAGTGGAGCCGTTTATGGTGTTACACAAGAAATTAATGATGGGGAAATGGTCGATGTCGTCGATTCTAACAACAACCCTTTAGGAACGGGTTATTTTTCAGACAAAGGAAGTATAGTGGTTCGATTGCTGACTTTTGGCAAAGAAACTTTCTCGGAGACTTTTTGGAATGAAAAATTGCAATCAGCATGGGAATTACGTTTACGTCTGTTAGATTTGGAAGTAACCAATGCTTTTAGAGTCATTCATGGAGAAGGCGACGGAATTCCGGGATTAATCATTGATTATTACGATAAAAACTGGGTGATTCAGGCGCATTCCACCGGAATTTTTCTTCAAATGGATAAAATTGCTGAAGCGATAAAAACCAGTTTCCCGAAGTATTGTAAAACCATTTATTGTAAAAGTTCAGGAACATTACCCAATACTGGAACCGATTATTTTTTATTGGGAGACCAACCCCAAGCCGTTGCAAAAGAAAACAATATTTTATTTTCGGTCAATTGGGTTGAGGGGCAAAAAACAGGTTTTTTTCTAGACCAAAGAGAAAACAGAAAATTATTAGGAGAATTTTCAAAAGGTAAAAAAGTATTAAATACCTTTTGTTATACCGGAGGATTTTCGATTTATGCGATGAGTGCCGGAGCCGAATTAGTGACTTCGGTGGATATTTCTCAAAAAGCAGTCGATTTGGCTGCTCAAAACATGGAATTAAATTTCCCAAAATCGAATCATACTGCGGTGGCTGATGACGTCTTCAACTTCATGAAAGAACACACCCAACAATACGACGTCATTGTATTAGATCCTCCGGCTTTTGCCAAAAGTATCAAAAGCAAGCATACAGCAACCCAAGCTTACAAGCGTTTGAATATTGCCGGATTAAAAGCCTTAGCACCCAACGGAATTTTATTCACCTTTTCGTGCTCACAAGTTATTGATGATGTGTTGTTTTACAATACCGTTGCTGCTGCTGCCATTGAAACCGGAAGAAATATTAGAGTATTGCACAAACTAGGACAAGGGCCTGATCATCCTACCAATATTTACCATCCCGAAGGACATTATTTAAAAGGATTGGTATTGTTTGTGGAGTAGTTTTTAGTATCCAGATTGACAAAAAAGAATAAAATAAAAAACCTGCAAGTTTTAAATCTTGCAGGTTTTTTATTTTGCCTAAAACTTTACTTCTTTACGGTTAAAAACTACAAATTCATAAAGAAATCATTTCCTTTGTCATCCGTAATGATAAAAGCAGGGAAATCTTTGACTTCAATTTTACGAACGGCTTCCATGCCTAATTCTTCAAAGTCTACTACTTCTACCGATAAGATATTTTCTTTGGCCAAAATGGCTGCAGGACCACCAATAGAGCCTAAATAGAATCCGCCGTATTTATGACACGCATTCATTACGTCCTTACTACGGTTTCCTTTGGCTAACATAATCATGCTTCCGCCGGCGGCTTGGAATTCATCAACATAAACATCCATACGACCAGCTGTGGTCGGACCAAAACTTCCCGATGGCATTCCTTCTGGTGTTTTGGCAGGGCCAGCATAATAAACGGGATGGTTTTTAAAATACTCTGGCATTGGTTTACCAGCGTCTAACAATTCTTTAATTTTTGCATGGGCAATATCACGAGCTACAATTAACGTTCCGTTTAATTTTAAACGGGTTTTGATTGGATATTTAGCCAATTCGGCCAAAATTTCTTTCATCGGACGATTCAAGTCAACTTCAATGGCTGGTTCTAAATGGGGCGCATTTTCGGGTAAAAATTGCTTCGGATTGGTTTCTAATTGCTCTAAGAAAATACCGTCTTTGGTTATTTTTCCTTTAATATTTCTATCCGCCGAACACGACACTCCCATTCCCACTGGACAAGAAGCGGCATGACGTGGCAAACGAATGACACGAACATCATGGGTTAAATATTTTCCACCAAACTGCGCCCCAATTTGACTTTCTTGACAAATTTGTTGCACTTTGGCTTCCCACTCTAAATCACGGAAGGCTTGACCGGCCATATTTCCAGAAGTAGGCAAATGATCATAATAACCAGCAGAAGCTTTTTTAACGGCTGCTAAATTGGCTTCGGCGGATGTGCCTCCAATTACTAAAGCTAAATGATAAGGTGGACAAGCCGAGGTGCCTAAATCTTTTATTTTTTCACGAACGAATTCATCCATCGATTTTTCATTCAACAATGATTTTGTTTTTTGGTACAAGAAGGTTTTGTTGGCAGAACCGCCCCCTTTGGTTAAAAACAAAAACTCGTAGGTATTTCCTTTTTTAGCATAAATATCAATTTGTGCCGGAAGATTAGAACCCGAGTTCTTTTCTTCAAACATCGAAATAGGTACAATTTGCGAATAGCGTAAGTTTTTCTTTTGGTAAGTATTAAAAATACCTTTCGACAACCATTCGCCATCATCAACACCGGTATATACGTTTTCACCTTTTTTACCCATGACAATCGCCGTTCCGGTATCTTGGCAAGAAGGCAATTCACCATCTACAGCCACTACGGCATTTTGTAATAAATTGTAGGCTACAAATCGGTCATTATCGGTAGCTTCTGGGTCTTCAATAATGTTTCTTAATTTTTGTAGGTGTGTAGAGCGCAACATGAACGAAACGTCTTTCATGGCTTCTTCGGCTAATAATTCTAAACCTTTAGGGTCGACCGTTAAAATTTCGCGTTCGCCCAACATTTCGATTTTTACATAATCGGAAGTTAATTTTTTGTACGTAGTGTCGTCTTTTGAAAGAGGATACGGGTCTTGGTATATAAAATCCATTGGTAGTATAAATTTGAATGGTAAAGATACAAATAAAAAAAGCCGATGAAAATCGGCTTTACAAATTTATGGTTTTGTTTGTGTCATCATTTTCTTTACTTCGTCAGATTGTCCCCAAAGCATTTTTTCTAAAAGGGGCTTTAAAGATTCGGGTAAATTGGCCCATGGATTGCCTCCAAGATAAAGTTCTTTTAAAAGGGTAAGTTTTATAAGGTCTTCGGGTAACGTTCTCAATTGATTGTTATCTAAATCGAGATAAGTCAGATTCACTAAATTCCCGATAGAAGCAGGGATTTTTCGGATTAGATTTTTCTCAACATTCAAGTATTTTAAATTGGTCAAGTTGCCTATTTCGTTTGGAATTACAGCAATTTTATTTTCATTGACCATCAAGGTGTTCAGATTGTTTAGCATTCCGATTTCAACTGGAAAAATTTCGATTCGGTTCTTTTCGGCGTTTAATATTTTAAGGTTTTTCAAACTTTCAATCCCTGGAAAAAATCCTTTCACAGTATTGTTAGAAAAATTTAATTCGACCAAACTAACCATTCCGCCCATTTCTACCGGAAGTTCATCTACTTTATTACCGCTAAAGTCTAGTTTTTTTAAGCGAACCAATTTTGCAATAGAAGCCGAGATGTATTCCATAGTATTGCGGTTTAGTTCTAATTTTTCAAGAGTAACCAGTTTGCAAATTTCAATAGGAAATCGTTGAATTTGATTGTTAGACAAATACAATTCTTTGAGTTTGGTTAATTTACTGATTTCAATAGGGAGTGAAACAATTTGATTGTTTCTCAAATACAGCTTTTCTACATTTACGAATTTTCCTATTTCGGGAGGAAGTTTTTTTAGCTGTTTGTTCGATAAATCTAAAATTTTTACAGCCGCTGGGTTAGGACAATTGATATCACTTTCAATATCAAAATTGGTTTGAGCCGATAACGATCCAAAAGAAAGCAATAAAGCTAAGGCTACTAAATGTTTAGTAATTGTTTTCATAACAGATAAATTTGGGTGGGGTAAAAATAATAATAATTCTGAAAAATAGGCAATTACGTGGAAGGTTTATTCTTTTTGACAAAGAAAAGTAATGTCTTCTAGTAATTTTTCTACCTCTTCTCTTTTGGTTCCGTCATAAAAACCTCTAACTCTT
>Ga0114982_1000070_pt1 | contig 49092 bp, 59 predicted proteins | sample Shrwel_input2_FT_FD_87183 | JGI IMG/M metagenome (GOLD analysis project Ga0114982, IMG submission 87183) | Subsurface microbial communities from deep shales in Ohio, USA - Utica-3 well 1 S input2 FT | ecosystem: Environmental > Aquatic > Deep subsurface > Shale gas/oil reservoir > Produced... | reverse complement strand
ATCATTGAACGACCGCCTTCAGCAATCGCTTTTTGAGTTAAAAGCAAACGACGTACGTCAGCGTGGTGAATAATCGCATCACCTACACGCTCAGGCTCTTTCTTACCAGAAAGTGCACGCATAGACATACGATCTTTCGCATAAGGTAAAGCACCTTGGAAAGAAAGCTCAGCGTGAGCAACACCTTGAACCGCTGTACCAATACGTGCAGTGTTCATGAAGGTAAACATCGCATGTAAACCTTTGTTGATTTCACCGATGAGGTAGCCTGTTGCGTTATCAAAGTTAAGTACTGCTGTTGCAGAGGCTTTAATCCCCATTTTGTGTTCAAGAGAACCACAAGAAACAGTATTACGCTCACCAACACCGCCATCAGCAGTCGGGAGGAATTTTGGTACGATGAACAAAGAGATACCACGTGTACCCGCAGGTGCATCTGGAAGACGCGCAAGTACGATGTGAATGATGTTATCTGTTAAATCGTGTTCACCCGCAGAGATGAAGATTTTAGTACCAGAGATTTTATATGTACCGTCAGCAGCAGGTTCTGCTTTAGTTTTCACTTGACCTAAGTCTGTACCACATTGAGGTTCAGTTAAGCACATTGTGCCTGACCAAGTACCTTCAACCAAATTTAGGCATATAGGTATTTTTTTGCTCATCCGTACCGAACTGCATGATGGTGTTCATACAACCTGTACTTAAACCTGGATACATGGTGAATGACCAGTTAGCCGTACCCATCATTTCAGATTTAATCAGGTTTAAAGACATTGGTAAGCCTTGACCACCAAACTCTTCTGGGTAAGAAAGACCTTGCCAACCGCCCATTACGAATTGGTCATAAGCTTCTTTAAAACCTTTAGGTGTTGTTACTTCGCCATTGTTGAAAGTACAACCTTCTTCATCACCTGATTGGTTGAGTGGAGAAAGTACGTTTTCGCAGTAATCTGCTGCACCTTCAAGAATCATATCAACTGTTTCAGCATCCGCATTTTGACCACTTGTCAAAGTTTGGTAATGTGCTGGATAATCTAACATTTCGTTCATTAAGAAACGAATATCACGGAGAGGGGCTTTATATGCTGGCATAATCTTAATCCTGTATTTGAATCATTTTGGATTATCTGTTTCGATACTTTGATTATTCATACTAGTGATAAAAAATACATTGATAAACCCGAGGGAAAAAAATGTCAGAAAAGCGAATTTTCAAAAAAAGTTTTACTTAAGAAAATCATTTTTCTGCTAGAGTCTTCGCATACAGTATATGTGAAAAATAATCTATTTTATAGTTGAAAATATAACGATATAAGGGTGTTTGGTAAAGCTATGCGTTTAAAATATTTAACATTATGTATCTTGGGTCTTAGTCTTTCTGCATGTTCACAGCATGTCATTAAAACCAATTCAGGCTCTGCTAACTTAGATCAGAAGGCGATTAATAGTCTCAATGCGATGTACGAATATCCAAGTTATGATTATCGAGGAAAATTTAATGTACACGTCGATTTGGATGAAAAACAGAAATCTGCGACTGATAACAAATTATTAGATGCCGCCGTACAACAAAAAGCGGATCAATACTTGCGCGATCAAAAAGTCAATTTGAATAGTCAGCAAAAGAAAGCTTTATATACCGCTTTAGCTGAGCAGCCTAAGAGTGCTTTCGGCACTAAAGCAGATAAATTCGCTCGTATCATGACCAATATTTTAAATGATATGCAGTTTGAATATGATGGCTCAGTTCATTATCGCCAAAAAATGGGTTCATTTAATCTAACCGCGCGTTATGAAAAGCCAACACTGTTGGTTCAAGCGAAAGTACCGATGGTACTAGATCTGAGTAGTTATAAATTTTATATCAATTACTTCGCTTTAATGCCTTATTTGGTCAATAAAGAAAATCAAAATAATTTGGCTTACTTGGATTTTTCCAAATATCAGGATTTGTTCAAACAAGTCGATTACAAAAAATTTGCCGAATATGTAAAAGCATCTAGCGCGGTTTATTATCGATTAGCCGATGCGAATAATATCCAAGCTTTATCAATCACACCTGCGGATCAAGCGGCTGGTGTTGTTGAAAAAATTCGTTTAAAAACCTCGATTGAGGAACTGATCTTACAAGCAAATTTGTATAGTAAGGTTAATGAAAAATATTTGATGCAAAGCATATTAAATATTAAAGAAGCAAATTTAGAAAAGTTAATTCTAGATGATGCCAGCAAAACGCCTGCGGATACTACAAAAACGCCATTAAATAATAAACAATCAGCAGAAGACCCAAGTGTCGTCAGCCAACAACTTTATCACTTAGTCAATCAGCACTTTGGTGTTGAGTCTGAAGCGGATACTTCAGCGGTTGAGGCTGCTGAAGATGCCGCAGATGAGGCGCAACAAGCCGCGGATGATGCCGCAGAAAATGCTGTGGCTGATTCAGCTTCAGTTAATGATGAGCAAGATGGTTTATCAGAAGACCAATGTTTAACATTGCAAAATGCGTCTAAGGCAACCTATGGTGACGCACAATATTGTCAAAGCCTTTATGGTGTAGATGTATTTGGTGATAAGAAAACTGAATCAGGTTTTCTTTCATACATAGAAAAGCTAAAAGCTATAGAAAAAGAATTTGTTGTGTACGATAAAAATCAATTTATTGATGATCAAGCATTTAAAGCGTTATGGATCAAGCATCAGGCTGAGATTGCAAAAGCACTCCCATCTGTAGATAAACGTAATCCTTTTATTATGGATGTTGGATTAGATGCTCAAGGACGTGCAGTTAAAATCGATTATGATTTGAATTATGCATTACCTGAGATGAAATCTCGTTTTAACGTCAAAGCAGACATGCTGATTTCTAATTATGGTAAAGCAACTCCAATTGACCAAGCTCAATTGAAGCGTGCTAAAACATGGGCAGAAGCAAGCAAAGGTTCTATGTTAGAGCAGGCGATTGGTAGTTTCTCTGAAAAGTTAGGGCAAACGAATGTTCAAGAACGTTCGGCAGAAGCATATACACTATCATTAGATGACCAATTGAAAGTTATTGCTGAACAACGATTTGATGCAACGAAAGCCTATGAGCAAACGTATAAAGCAGTATTTATCGCGAAATTGATTGAAACTAAGCCTGAAATTGTACAGCGCTATACGAGTCAGGAATTACAGGAAATTGCTGCTGTCTATGCGTATTGGTATGGCAATGAAGAGGTTTATAATCCAGAAGGTAAAGCACTACAAACAATAGAAGCGTTACAAAATAAACACCATCTTCAAGAGGAAGATCAGTTTGATGATAAATTGGGTCAAGCTGTTAATCGTATCGTTAATGAAGCAATGCGCGGTGATAAAGATCGTCAAGCTTGGAAAAAATTGCAAGCTCAATATAAGCAGCCACAACAGTTATTTGCACAGCAATATCAGATTCAATTTGAACTGGAAAATGGGGTTTCAAGTGAAGAAAAGCTTCTACTTGCCCAAACAGCAAATATTTTAGGACAGGTGTATGTTGATGCGCGTAAAAATAAGTTGTCTGAAAAGAGCATAAAATCATTAAAGATTGAGCATAATGAATTTATTGATTATGAAATTTTTAAAGACGTTTATTTGAAAATGTTAAGCACTAAATAATGGTTAATTAATTCAAAAAGAACCTGCGGAAAGCAGGTTCTTTTTTTACATACTTTGATTTATAAAAAATCTTTTAATTCGGGTTTAACGCCATTCCAAATGGAGAAGGCTTCAATCGCTTGACCAACTAACATTCCAAAACCATCGGTTGAGGGAATTTGACGCTCTTGGGCTTGATCCAAAAAGCTCGAAGGTTTTCCATAAGCCATCTCATAAGCATGGTGAAAGATTAAGTTTCCAGGCAATTGTAATGCTTCACCGCTTAAACTCGCTGAAGTGGCGTTAATCACAAAATCAAATTCGCCACTAAGTTGCTCTAAACTGAGTGCGATGAGTTCAGCTTGTGGCACGGCATCTTTTAAATCATCGACCAGTTGCTCAGCACGAGTCAATGTGCGGTTGGCAATCACAATTTGTTTTGCGCCAGCTTGTACCAGTGGATAAATCACACCGCGTGTAGCGCCACCTGCACCTAAAATTAAAATGCGACTATTTTTTAAATTCCAATTTAAGGCTTGAATCGCTGCAACCAAGCCCTGACCATCAGTATTGTCACCGTGGAGCTTACCATCTTGCATCCATAAGGTATTCACTGCTTTTGCAATCTTAGCGCGTTCAGTCAATTGATCACAAAGGGCGAATGCTTGTTCTTTAAAAGGCACAGTGACATTCATGCCAGCACCGTTTTGTGCAAAGAAATCTTTTGCTGTATTTTCAAATCCATCTAAGGGCGCAAGGATTTTTTTATAGTTGAGGTCGACTCCAGTTTTTGCTGCGAATGCGTGATGTAACTCTGGTGAGCGAGATTGTTCAATCGGGTTTCCAATTACAGCAAATTGTTTGGTCATTATGTGACGATCAACTGGAGAAAATAGCTGAAGTGTATAAAGTTATTGATTTGATCGCAATCAGATTATGGCGACTTTGATGGCTTCAGCCAGCTTTTGAATATTGCTCCAAATTTCATCAGGAGAATGTGCTGCATAGCCAAATAAGACCGCACTTTGGGAGTAGTCGGTTTGACAATAACGAGAAAGTGGTTGAACCGCCAAATTAACTTTTAAACAACAAGCAATAAATTGTTGTTCAGTCCAATCGGGATTTAGCCAGCAAAGCAAATGAATACCAGAATCTGTGGGTTGAATCGTTAAAATATCAGCAAGATAGGTTTGAATGGCATGGATTAATGCCTGTTGACGCTCAAAACAGGTTCTACGCACTTTTCTGACATGTCGGGCATAGTGACCTTCTTGAATAAATAGACTCAAAGCAACTTGTTCTAAATATGAACACTGGCTGTCGATCTGTTTTTTAGCAAGGCAAAATAGATTCATTAATGCATCTGGAATAACCATAAAACCTAAGCGAAACTCAGGGAACATCATTTTGGAAAACGTTCCTGAGTAAATCACGCGTTGCTGCTGATCGAGTCCTTGTAAAGCCTGAATTGGGCGAGAGCCATAGCGAAACTCACTATTATAATCGTCCTCAAAGATCCATTTGTGATGTTGAGCTGCCCATTGCAACAACATTAAGCGGCGTCCTAAACTCAAAGTGCCGCCTAGCGGGAAATGATGTGAGGGGGTGGTATAAATCAGTTTACTTTGTGCATGATTGTGAATGATGTCGGAGATATTCATGCCTTCATTATCACTTAAAATCGGCTGTGTTTTGGCGCCGAAACTATGAAACACAGCCAAAGCAGCATCATAACCGGGTTCATCCAAGCAGACCTGATCGTGCTTCTGCAACAGGGCATAAGCAGTTAAATGGATCGCTTGCTGTGTTCCATTCACAATCAGGATTTGTTGGGCAGTGCAGTGTAAGCCCCGTGTGCTGCGGACATAATCACAAATGGCTTGTCGTAGTGGTAAATAACCTCGTAAATCTTGGTTCTGCCCAAGCTGGTGATAGGATTGTCGCCATGCTCGACCCAGCAGTTTTCCCCAAAGTTCGTGTGGAAAAAGATCAACACATCCGACACCGACATGAAAGGTTCTTTTGATCTGTGCTTGTTGCTGTATTTGCCAAGTTTTTAAATGTTTTGCTAGATTTGGATTAACATCTAGATGCTCAGCCGTGATTAGATGATCACTTAGTGTTTGAGTTTGTGCATGTATCAATTGGTCAGGAATGACTGAACTGACGTAGGTTCCAGAGCTGGGTCTGGTGATGAGGTAACCTTCATCCAATAAACGTTCTAATGCCGCTAATACCGAATTACGGGAAATGGACATCATTTCTGCCAAACTACGACTCGATGGTAATTTGGTTCCTGCACTGAGTCGCCCATCTAAAATGGCACTATGTAAAGCATGATACAACGCATCTTTAATATTGCCTTGAGCTAATACCAAATGAGGAAAGTGGGCTGAAGATGAACTTTTCATATTGAGTAAACTGGTACCGTCAAATAGATCAAAACTGTATCTTATAAAGCATCCACAATCAAAACTACACTGCTAATTCTTATTCCAAAGACGATAAAATTTGAGGAAAATTTCATGCAGCATCAAGACATACAAGTGCTTCCTGTGCAACAGCAAGATTATCAACAATGGATTCCGTATTGGTTGGCCTATCAAAATTTTTACAAGGTTGCTCTGTCTAGCACCATCACACAAACCACATGGCAGCGTTTTTTTGATGAAACTGAGCCTGTTTATTGTGCGGTTGCAAAACGAGGGGATCAACTTTTAGGTTTTGTACATTACGTCATCCATCGTTCAACTTGGGCAGAACGGAACTATTGTTATTTAGAAGATTTATTTGTTTCACCAGCACAGAGGGGACAGCATATCGGAAAACGATTAATCGAATATGTGCAGCAACAAGCCAGGGAACATCAGTGTGCCCGTTTATATTGGCATACACAGGAAAGCAATGTAACTGCACAAAAATTGTATGATTGGGTCGCTGAAAAGCCAGGGATTATCGAATATCGCATGGCTTTAAATTAAAAAAAAGCCAAAGCAGTTGCTTTGGCTTCTCAATATTTTAAGGATTTAAGCCCAACCAATCTCTTGGTTTTAAATAATAATCCGTGAGTCGCTTCTCAGGCGAGTCAGCTTCCCATTCAGGACGATACGACCAACCTGCAAGATTGGGCAAGCTCACGAGAATAGATTCAATACGACCACCTGTTTGTAAGCCAAACAAAGTACCTCGGTCATAAACCAAGTTGTATTCGACATAACGACCACGACGATACAGTTGGAACTCCCGCTGAGCTTCGGTATAGGGCTGCTCACGGTGCTTCTCAAAAATTGGCAAGATCGCTGCTAAATAACCATTGCCTACGGCTTGGATATATTTAAAACAAGTTTCAAAATCCCATTGATTTAAATCATCAAAAAATAAACCACCAATGCCACGTTGTTCATCACGGTGCTTTAAATAGAAATAATCATCACACCATTGTTTATGTTCAGCATAAACATGTTCCCCAAAAGGTTGACATAAGTCGTACGCTGTTTGATGCCAATTCTGAACATCCTCATCATCTGGATAAAATGGGGTTAAGTCAAAGCCACCACCAAACCACCACACAGGATCTTGACCTTCTCGTTCTGCGATAAATAAACGAACATTGGCATGTGAAGTTGGGATATTGGGATTTTTAGGATGAATCACTAAAGAAACACCTAAGGCTTGTGCTTTTGCGCCTGCAATCTGTGGATGGCGTTCCGTGGCAGATGCAGGGAGTTTACTGATGTTGATGTGGGAAAACATGACCCCACCTTTTTCAATCACTTCACCATTTTGCAAAACGCGAGAGCGACCACCGCCACCTTCAGTTCGTTGCCAATCATCAATGATAAACTCAGCGGTGCCACCGCCTGCACGTTCCTGTTGCTCTAGTCCTGCACAAATCCGTGCTTGTAGATCGAGTAAAAACTCACGAACACGTTGAATATCAACTGAAGTTGGATGTTGCATGATGATCCTCTGAAAGTGATCTAGGGATTGCTTATATCAAAACATAAATCCATAAAAAAAATAAGGGATTTTTAATTTTTCTAATTAAAAATCCCTTAAATGCTTTATTTTTGAACACCTTTAAAATGAATTAAAAGTCATCTTTTTGATAAAGATGATTCATTCGTTCACTTTTGGTCTTTAAATATTGTTCATTAAATGGATTACGACCAACTGTGAGAGGTACACGCTCAATCACATTAATTCCAAGATCGGTTAATGCTTTAAGTTTCAAAGGATTATTGGTGATTAATTTCACTTCTTTAATCTCAAGGTGATCGAGCATAATGCTGCACATATCATAACGACGCGCATCAGCAGGAAGATTCAACATAAGATTTGCATCAACCGTATCATGCCCTTGATCCTGTAAAGCATAAGCACGGATTTTGTTGGTTAATCCAATGCCACGACCTTCTTGGCGTAAATACAAAATCACACCTTGTCCAGCCTCATTAATTAGGCGTTGAGTTGCTTGTAATTGAGGACCGCAATCGCATTTGAGTGAGGCGAACGCATCACCCGTTAAGCATTCAGAATGAATACGAACTAATACTGGTTTATTGGGAGCAGTTTCTAAACCTTTAGAAAGTGCCACGTGTTCTTCACCCGTCTCAGGGTCTTGAAACACGGAAATATTGAAGTCACCGAAAGCAGTAGGTAGCTTTGATGTTGCAATAAATTCAATCGGCACAGATAACTCTCTATTATAATAAAAACAGTCAAAGTATAGCTTAATGTGTGAAGATTGAGTGAATTGGAATTTCTGATTTTTCACATAAGTTTTTCTTTTTCATAGAAAGCACACAATAATGGTTGATAAACAGTGACATAATTCAGGATAATCTGCGAGCCAGTCAGTTATGATTGGTTTGAGAATGTTCAGCACTACATCATTCGCACATGTGGCTGATTGAAGGTAGATCATATTTAATTGTATGATTGCCCCCATTTAACCCAGCTTCGGATTTGCCAGGCTTAAAAAGGCTTTGCCACATTATGTTGTATACCGAAATTCCAACTCAACGCCCTGTTACGCCATTGTTAGATGGAATTGATCATCCACAACAATTACGTCAGCTCGAGCAAAGCCAACTCGTACAAGTGGCTGATGAGTTGCGTCAATACATTTTGTATGCAGCAGGACAAAGCGGTGGTCACTTTGGTGCAAATCTTGGAGTCATCGAACTGACTGTTGCGCTGCACTATTGCTTTAATACTCCTGAAGACCGCTTGGTTTGGGATGTAGGTCATCAAGCCTATCCACATAAAGTATTAACAGGTCGCCGTGAAACGATTACCACAATTCGTACAAAAAATGGTTTAGCCGCTTTCCCTGCTCGTGATGAATCAGAGTTTGATACCTTTGGGGTAGGGCATTCATCAACTGCAATTTCAGCAGGTTTGGGGATGGCTTTGGCACGTCGCTATCAAAAAGATCCATGCGATGTTGTTGCGATTGTCGGTGATGGCGCAATGACAGCGGGTATGGCATTTGAAGCGATGAATGACGCTGTTGCACATGATGCTGATTTAATTGTTGTTCTCAATGATAATGATATGTCGATCTCATGTAGCACAGGTGGTTTTGCAAAACACTTAGCAGCGATTTGGGAAACAGGTCAGTTTATTAATGTCAATGAACATGGCGAAGCTTATGTTCAACCACATCCAAAATGGACTTATAATTCGCGCTTGCATCAATCTGCGACAGACGCAGCGGATAATTTATTTAAAGCGATTGGTTTTGATTATTTTGGACCATTTGATGGTCATGATGTGGGACAGTTAGCGCAAGTTTTCCATGCACTCAAAAAACGCAAAGGTCCGCGATTAGTTCACATTTACACTAAAAAAGGTAAAGGCTTTGCACCAGCGGAAGCAGATCCAATTACCTATCATGCAATTACTAAGATTACGCCTACTGCTTCAGCACCAGTCAAAAAATCACCACCCAAATATTCAGATGTTTTTGGGCAATGGTTATGTGATCAAGCAGCTCAAGACTCACGTTTATTAGCGATCACACCGGCAATGTGCGAAGGTTCTGGCATGGTGAAGTTCGCACAACAATATCCTGAGCGTTTCTTTGATGTTGCTATTGCCGAACAACATGCAGTGACTTTAGCAGCAGGTATGGCATGTGAAGGCTTAAAACCTGTTGTTGCGATTTATTCAACCTTCTTACAACGTGGTTATGATCAATTAATCCATGATGTCGCATTGCAAAATTTAGATGTTACTTTTGGTATTGATCGTGCTGGTTTAGTGGGTGAAGATGGTCCAACGCATGCTGGTGCGTATGATTATGCCTATATGCGTACAGTCCCGAATATGGTCATCATGGCACCAAAAGACGAAAATGAATGTCGTCAGATGTTGCACACAGCTTATCTCTACGAAGGACCAACCGCGGTACGTTATCCGCGCGGTGCAGGAACAGGTGTAGAAATTCAACAGCAAATGACTGCTTTAGAAATTGGTAAAGCTGAAATTGTTGCAGAATTTAATGTAGATGCAGATCAGCAGATCAGTATTTTAGCTTTTGGTAGTCGAGTGGCAGCCTCAGTTGAAGCCGCAAAACTATTCGCTCATAAACACTTGATTGGTGTACGTGTGGTGAATATGCGTTTTGTGAAGCCTTTGGATGAAAAAATCATTCGTGATTTAACGCCTCGTACTCAACTGTTTGTTACTGTAGAAGAGCATGCGGTCATGGCTGGAGCTGGTAGTGCAGTAAATGAGTTCTTAGCACATGCTCGAATTTTAAAGCCAGTTGTGAATCTCGGTTTGCCTGATAAGTTCTTACATCAAGCGACACATCAGCAAATGCTTGCAGATTGTGGTTTGGATGGACAAGGGATTTTTGCTTCAATTGAGAAAGCTTGGTTTTGATACATAAGCTTCTGTAAATACGTAGATAATTTTTCGTAAACATTTTTCACCTAAAAGCCCGTATATTTGCTAGAATATGCGGGCTTTTATGCATTATTCTTTGTCAAAATCTTCAAATTTGTAGTGGGTGTTCAATGGAACCTATGGTGGTTATGGCTGCGCGTGCGGCTCAAACAGTTGGTCAAGAGCTTTTAAAGGCACATCAAAATCGTCATAAACTCGATTTACAAGTTGAAGAAAAAGGCATTGATGGTCCAGTAACACGTGTAGATCGTTACATCGAACAACTTACAATAGATACACTTCGCAAAAGCTATAAAAATCATAGCTTCCTAGGTGAAGAGTTTGGGCTACAAGAAGGTAAAGGTCACGATGCTGATTGGTGTTGGGTGATTGATCCTTTAGATGGTACGCAAAACTTTATTCACGCTGTTCCTCATTTCTGTATTTCTATTGCTGTGCAACATAAAGGAATAACTCAACACGGTGTGATTTATGATCCAGTCCGTGATGAATTATTCTCTGCAAGCCGCGGTCGTGGTGCAGTAATGAACCAACGCCGTATTCGTGCGAATGTAAAAGACAGTTTAGAAAATACTTTCCTCGCAGTAGGTCATCCTTATCGTGCAAAACGTAATGGTGAAATCGTTTCTTATGCAGAACAACATTTCGCTTCTTTGCTGGCTGTGACTAAATCAGGCGCTCAATTCCGTCGTACAGGCTCTGCTGCATTAGATTTGGCTTATGTTGCGGCGGGTCGCTTTGATGCTTTCTTTGAGCTTGGTTTAAAGCCTTGGGATATTGCAGCAGGTGAATTGATTGTGAAAGAAGCGGGTGGTGTAGTCGTTGATGCTCGTGGTGGTAATGATTCAATGGAAAATGGTCAAGTTCTGGCATGTTCACTTAAAATGTTAAAACCATTGATGCAGACTGTTGTTCCAGCTTGGGGCGAAGCTGCAAAATAATTTGCTGTATTTTAAAAAAGCCCTCAATATTTGAGGGTTTTTTTATGCATCATTGAAAATAAGGAAAAACAATTGCTAATCTATTTTATTGGCCCTGGTGGAGCAGGAAAAACAACAATAGCAAATTTAATTTCTAAGAAATTTAAATTTATCTGTTGCGATTTAGATCACTACTTTATGCAAACTGAAGGTGATATTTCTCAATACATTCTTATGAACGGTTATCGAAAATATGCATTACGTAATATTCAGCTATTTAAAGAGCTTCAAGCACAATTTGATATAAATAAGATAACGATCATAGTTTGCTCTTCAGGATTTATGACATATCCAGAGGATCTCGATCAAAATTATCATGAATTAAAGGGTGAAATAGAAAACCATATTTTTACTTTTTTAGTATTATCATCATTAGATTTGGAAATGTGTGTACAAACTATATTATCAAGGCAAATGAATAGGACTTATTTAAATCCAGTCATTGAAAGTGAAGAGTTAAAAATTAGAGCAAGATTTAAGATTTACACTGGATTCAAATGCAGAGCGATCCTTACGGACAGATCTCCTGATATAGTTGCTGATAATTTTATAAAGATATTTGACGATTTGCTATTAGAGAAGAAAAAATAATAGTCTTTGACTGGGGCGAAAATAATCTAATATTTAAATTTTTTGATGTTGTATTTAAAATTAAGTGGCTGATAATTATATTTATAGTGGGTTGTGATGGATTTTTAATTATTTCTATCTCCTACTTTTATGATTGATTTAATAAGCAGAAAAAAGTAATTGAATCGAAAAAATAACTAAAAGACGTGACTTTCTTAAACTTTCTGCTATAATCCGCCCACGCACTTAAATTCCAGTTCATTACCTGAACACTCATTTCTATTCATATTAGCGCACGCTGTCCGTAGAGAGGACCACATCTTGCGCCCAAATCGCTTAGCGATTCTTCAGGTTGAAGCAGTAATCAAGCGTGCGTTTAGTCCACATCGTCGTTATTCGGATCGCCGCTGAACTTCATCTATTTTTCAGCTTGAGTCGCTTTGCCGCTTGTTGCCGATGTCTATTTTTTTGTATTTATTAAAATGGAGCACCCATTAGGGTGAAACTCTCTATGAGCAAAACTTTTGCCGAATTTTCTCTACACGAAACCTTACAACAAGCGCTTGAAGGTTTAGGTTTTACCACACCAACTCCTGTACAAGAACAAGCGATCCCTGCTGCGTTAGAAGGGAAAGATTTATTAGTATCGAGCCAAACTGGTTCAGGTAAAACTGCTGCATTTTTATTGCCAACTTTAAACTCTTTAGCTGGCGAAGAAGCTTTCGTATCTTTTAAAGATCGTATGAAAGCAGTTACTCAGCCTACAATCTTAGTTATTTCTCCTACACGTGAATTGGCTCAACAAGTAAGCCAAGACGCGATTGGTTTTGTACGTCACATGAAAGGTGTTCGTATTGCTGCGATTATGGGTGGTATGCCTTTTGGTAAACAAATCCAACAGCTTAAAGGTGCACAAGTTGTCGTTGCGACTCCAGGTCGTTTACTTGACCTTGTAAACCGTCGTCAAATCAAGTTAGACAAAGTTGAATCACTTATTGTTGATGAAGCTGACCGTATGCTTGATCTAGGTTTCTCTGAAGATCTAGAGGCGATTGGTGAATTAGCTGCAAATCGTAAACAAACATTAATGTTCTCTGCGACTTTTGCTGATCGTATTATTCGTCTTGCTGAGCGCATGATGAATGATCCACAACGTATCGCAATTGAAACTGGCCACAGTACTAACACTGATGTAACTCAGACATTACATTGGACTGATGGTTTTGAACACAAGAAAAAATTACTTACTCACTGGTTATCTGATGAGTCAGTAGATCAAGCTGTAGTATTCGCAAGTACGCAAGAAGACACAGACATGCTTGCTGAAGAATTAGCTGAAGCTGGTCATTCAGTGGTTGCATTACATGGTGCAATGCCACAAACCGTTCGTAACCGTCGTTTACGTAGTATTCGTGAAGGTCGTGCAAAAATCTTGGTTGCAACTGACGTTGCAGCGCGTGGTTTAGACGTACCCACCATTTCTCACGTGATTAACTTCGGTTTACCGATGAAGAATGAAGACTATGTACACCGTATTGGTCGTACAGGTCGTGCGGGTCGTACAGGTCAAGCGATTACATTAGCGACTTACCGTGAACGCGGTAAAATTCGTGCTTTAGAAGATTATTTAGATGCTCGTTTAAGCGTATCTGAAATTGAAGGTTTAGAGCCATCTCCACCTCCTGCTCGTTCAGGTCGTGATGGTGGCGGTCGTGGCCGTGATGGCGGTGGTCGTGGTCGCGGTAGTCGTGACAGCGGTGGTCGTGGCGGTTTCGGCGGTGGTCGTCGTTTTGAAGGCGAAAGCAATTTCAAACGCCGTGAAGGTGGTGATGACCGTCCACGTCGTAGCTTTGATGACAAACCACGTGGCGAACGTCCATCATTTGGTGGTGAAGATCGTCCGCGTCGTGAATTTAATTCAGACCGTCCACGTCGTGAAGGTGGTTTTGAAGACCGTCCACGTCGTAGCTTTGATGACAAACCACGTGGCGAACGTCCATCATTTGGTGGTGAAGATCGTCCGCGTCGCGAATTTAATTCAGATCGTCCACGCCGTGAAGGTGGTGATGACCGTCCACGTCGTAGCTTTGATGATAAACCACGTGGCGAACGTCCATCATTTGGTGGTGAAGATCGTCCGCGTCGTGAATTTAATTCAGACCGTCCACGTCGTGAAGGTGGCTTCAATGATAAACCGCGTTTTGAATCGAATGATGACAACCGTGGTAATCGTGTAGACTATAAACCACGTCGCGAAGGCAGTTTCGGTGATCGTCCAAAACGTGATTTTGGTGATCGTCCAGCGCCACAACGTGAAGGTGGTTTTGGTGACCGTCCAAAGCGTGATTTTGGTGATCGTCCAGCACGCCGTGAAGGTGGTTTCAGCGACCGTCCAAAACGTAGTTTCGGTGGTGAAGACCGTCCAAAGCGTAGCTTCGGTGGTGAAGATCGTCCAAAGCGTAGCTTCGGTGATGACCGTCCAAAACGTAAGTTTGGTAGCGAGTGATTATCGTCGGAAAAACGACTTTTAATCGATAAAAAGCGATAAAAAAAGAAGCCAGTTGAAAAACTGGCTTTTTTATTTGGGGGTAGTCATGTAAAATAATAAAAATGTCTACTGGTTCAAGTTTTAGTTTGGAAATGAATAGAGTTAATCAAAATAAAAGTCTTTTCAATCAAATATGGTCGTTTGTGTGTAGCGAAGGGTTGCCGTGTTTATTTGTGATCTTAATGCTGTGTAATGGTCTGTTTTTTGCGTTTGCAATTTTTGATGAAACTAATCCTCAATCTTTCAATGTAAATTCTCATCATGGTGTCAATGAAGTAAGTACAAAGAACAACTACATAAATTAATAATCTTCATACGTAGCATATCAAAATAAAAACAAGCGCTTATTCTTTCAGTGTATAGTATGCGTGCATAAAAAGTGCAGGAATGAATGCCATTATGAATAATAAATCTCCTCTCGATACTGAAGCCTTAATTGAAGTGAAAAACTTGAGCTTTAATCGAGGAGAACGTGTCATTTATGACGATATCAGTCTTAAAATTCGACGTGGTCAAATCACAGCAATTATGGGACCTTCTGGTACTGGTAAGACAACGCTACTGCGTCTAATTGGTGGACAGTTAGTACCTGATCGTGGTGAAATTTTACTAGATGGTAAAAATATTGCTGCGATGTCCCGTCATGAACTTTTTGCAGCGCGTGCGCGAATGGGCATGTTATTTCAAAGTGGTGCTCTTTTTACAGATATGTCTGCGTATGAAAATGTAGCCTTTCCAATTCGGGCACATACCAATTTACCAGAAAATCTAATCGCAGAACTGGTTGCATTAAAGCTTGAATCAGTCGGATTACGTGGCGCTGAACAATTAATGCCATCAGAACTTTCTGGGGGTATGAACCGTCGTGTTGCGCTTGCACGTGCCATTGCACTTGATCCTGAACTGATTATGTATGATGAACCTTTTGCGGGGCAAGACCCGATCGTGATGGGGGTGTTGACACGTTTAATTCGCTCTTTGAGAGAAGCACTCGATTTAACAACAATTATTGTGTCGCACGATGTCGCAGAAACCTTGTCGATTGCCGATTATATTTATGTGGTCGCAGAAGGTAAAATTCAGGGCGAAGGTTCACCAGAACAGCTAAAAAATCATGCTTCGCCATTTGTGCGTCAGTTTTTAACGGGCTCGGCTGATGGCCCTGTTGAATATCAATTTACTCAACAAGCATATTTAGATAACGAGGTTCGTCCATGAATGCGATTGCCTGGTTAGGTAGACTCGTTATTGAGCGGATAAAGGGAATTGGTGCTGCTGCGCTAATGCTGCTGCAAGTTTTATTTGCCATGCCATCGAAAGGTGGCTTTCAGCGTTTTATTTACCAAATGTATCGAGTCGGGGTGATGTCCCTGCTGATTATTGCTGTTTCTGGATTATTTATAGGCGCAGTTCTTGGTCTACAGATGTACAGCATTCTCGTCACATTTGGTAGTGAAGCAATGCTCGGTACAGCCATTTCACTGACTTTACTTCGTGAACTTGCTTCTGTCGTTGCAGCCTTATTATTTGCTGGGCGTGCAGGTTCAGCATTGACTGCTGAAATTGGCTCAATGAAACAAAGTGAACAACTTGCAAGTATGGAAATGATTGGGGTCGACCCACTCAGACAAATTGTAGCACCACGTTTGTGGGCGGGTATTGTTAGCTTACCCATGCTTACGGTGATATTTGCGTCGATAGGTATTATTGCGGTAAGTTGGTAGGTGTGGATTTTTTAGGTGCTGATGAGGGTTCGTTTTGGAGCGGTATGCAAAGTAGCGTACAGTTCTGGCATGATATTTTTAATGGCACCATTATCAAAAGTATTGTATTTGCTGTGATTTGTACATGGGTGGCGGTATATCAAGGTTATGCTTGTGATCCAACACCAGAAGGTATCGCGACATCTATGACCAGAACGGTCGTATATTCTTCACTTTGTGTCTTAGGTTTTGATTTCGTGTTGACTGCGGTCATGTTCGGAGGGATTTAATGAAATCACGTACTAGTGAGCTGGCCGTAGGTATCTTTGTCATTATCTTTGGTATTGCTCTATTTTTTCTTGCAATGAAAGTCAGTGGCTTAGTTGGGACTAATTTAAAAGATAGTTACAGCATGACAGCCCAGTTTGATAACGTAAATGGTCTAAAACCACGTGCAAAAGTCACCATGAGTGGTGTAACGATTGGTCGTGTTGAATCAATTTCTTTGGATCCTGTCACACGGTTGGCAACAGTTAAATTTGATTTAGATGGCAAATTAACCAGCTTTGACACTGAACAATTAAAGCAAGTTCAGAAAAATGCGTTGGAAGAATTGCATTACAGCTCTGATTATCAACAAGCTGATGTAGCGAAACAAAAAGAAATGGAACAGCAACTTATTCGTAACATGACCTCCATCACCAGTTTGGATGAGGATGCTTATATTATGGTTGCAACCAACGGTTTGTTAGGTGAGAAATATTTGAAAGTTGTACCAGGTGGGGGCGTGAACTATTTGAAACGTGGAGATGTTGTTTCAAATACCCAAGGTACGATGGATTTAGAAGATTTAATCAGTAAGTTTATTACTGGTGGTGCTGGCAAAGCCACATCAGACTCAACATCATCTAGTAGTAGTTCTGCATCGCAGCCTGCTGCTACAGAAGCAGAAGCTTCTTTTGTTGAGTAATTCAGGTTAGGAGATTGAAGTGAATACATTATTGAAACAAACGTTAACGGCAAGCGTATTATCAAGCATGCTTGCAACGGCGGCATTTGCTGCACCTACAGAAACCCCACCTGATTTTGTAAAGCGTGTTGCTGACGGCTTGATTACTCGTTTAAAAGCGGACCATGCTAAATTGCAAAACAATCCAGCTTTAGTGAAAACAATCATTCGCCAAAATCTAGATCCGTATGTTGATTCTCAAGCATTCACGAGAATTGTTTTGGGTACTTATGCGAATAATCAATACACCAATGCTGCACAACGTGCGCAGTTTGAGCAAAACTTTCGTGCAGTGATTATTGAAAACTATGGTAGTGCTTTCGCTAAATATACCAATGAAAGCTACACCATGCGTCCATATAGAGCGTCAAACAGTAAGAACCCTGTTGTAACTTTGGATTTCTTGCATAAAGGCGAGAAAATCCCTGTATCTTTCCAGTTGATTGATAAAGGTGATCAGTGGAAAGTTCGTAATATCAATGTTTCAGGAATTGATTTAGGTTTGCAATTCCGTAATCAGTTTGCTGCAACCGTTCAGCGTAATGGTGGCGATATTAATAAAGCGATTGCAACATTTAAGCCTGATGCAGATGCTGCTGTTAGCAAAAAATAAATAGGTGATCTTTGGTGATTCAGTATATTGATCAACAATTAGTTGTTTCAAAAACAATTAATTTTGAAAATGCAGAGCAGATGTATCAAACTGGCTTGAAGCATATTCAACAGCACAAGAATTTTCCTTTGGTTGTTGATCTTGCTCAGCTTGAACATGGTAATACTTTATCTTTGGCTGTATTGGTGCAATGGTTACGCCAAACACCTGAAAATAAAGGTCTGCATTTTAAAAATGTACCTGAGAAAATGCTGAAGATTATCCAATCTTGTCATTTGCAAGATGATTTGAAATTGATTTGATAGTGTGATGAAAAAAAGAGCTTTTGGTAAAGCTCTTTTTTTTCACTATGATTTAGGAAAGGCAGAGAAAAGCGTTTGGCAAGTTGGATATTTTGTACGTAATTTTTTGAGATAATAAGATTGATCGTGCTTTAAAAAGCCATCTAATAATTGAATCGATTTGGGATGGTCACCATAACAGCGCTTATTCTTCCGATCCCACGCAGTAAAATGGCTGACAGGATGACTCATGGTGATCTGATTATTTTGGCACTTTAGGTAAGCAAAAGAAGTAACACGATAATTTTGTGGTTGATTCCCATCCAGAGCGTAGGCTAAGCCGATAATAAGATCGTTTTTTTGGAGATTTTTAAAAGGGTCTATTTTGTTATATTTGTCAGTGGGAAAATAACTCTGCCATTGTTTAGCTTTAGAATATTTAAACCAAGCGGATAAATCACGAAAAATAAATTTTGAATCTGTCCATGTTAATAATTGAAGATTGTTTATGTCAGTTATCTTTTGAGCTGCTTGGAAACGTGCAATAAATACATCATTTGGAGAATGTGGCGTACAAGCAAAAGCTGTCAATGGAAATATGAGCAATCCAGTTATCAATAAACGTGAAAAAGTAAATTGCTTTTGCACGCTAAATCCATTTCTTCCAGCGGAAATAAACCATCGGTAAGACTAGAAACGCCATGAGAATAGCCGTAACGATCCAAAAACTTAAACTACCATGCGCAAATGGAAGTACCTCAGTATTCATGCCATAAATACTGGCAATCAACATTGGTGGTGCAAGCATGCTTGGTAAAATTGAGAATCGACGGATCGTATCATTCTGTTCTGTATTAATGAATCCAGACGTTGTATCGAGTAAGAATCGAACTTTTTGGAACAGGAATGCATCATGCTCGACAAGTGAACGAACATCCTCACTTAACTCGCGAATATCGGCATCATAAATATGACTGCCTAAAGCGCGAGGGCGAGCCAAAAAAGTCAGAACACGTCGTAAATCAATCAAACAAAGTTGTGCTTTTCCGAGCATATCCTCTTGCTGAGCTAAGCGTGTAATCATGTCATCGAGATCTAAGATTTTTTCTCGATGATGGTTGTTAAGGACTTCAGTCGAATATCCTTCTAAGTCTTTGTGGATATCTTCTAAGATATCCGCAAGCTCATCAAGTTTTGCCTCAAGTAGTCCAAGTAAAATCCACGTTGGATCTTTATAGTCCATATCGTAGTCATTACGACGAGCGCGGGCACGAAAGGCGCGAAAAGCGACAAGTTTCTCACCACGCATGGTGAACAAGCGATCTTTATGCAAAATAAAAGCTACGGTTTGAACCATCGCTAACATATGAGTCGAATCTTCTACATCACCGTCGACTTGATAACTCTTATTTTTCGTTAAAAAATAGGTGCTAATATGCAAAATACCATCGTCATCACGATAAAAGCGTGCTGATGAGGAAATGTCTTCTAATGATTTGAGGGTAGGTAAGTTTCGATCATAAGCATCGATTACCCATTGTTGCTCTTCTTGAGATGGAGCAATCAGATCAATCCAGACCAATTCAGGGTGTAGATCAAAACTTCCATTGATGGTTGCATCTTCTAGACTACCGCGCTCTGTGGCATAAAAGGCTTCAAGCATGTCTTTTTTCCTCGCGCAGTCGATGTCGGGTTTTGCGTATTCTAACGAAAACCAGCGTGTATTTTAGACAAGGATGAAAGGAAAAACACTTGCCTAAACGTTAATTTGTTAAAAATCTTATTGCTTAGACTACTTTATCAGCATGACAGTTATATAAAATGCTTTTAATTGTATGAATTCTATATGTGTTTTCAGTAATGGTGACTGTAATCATCTTCAGTTAAATAAAAATAGCAAAATACTTCGGGCTGTTTTTTAAGCAAATACATGTGATTGATCTGTCTATTCTTCTGAAGCTTTTAGATTGAGCAGTGTATTTTTACGAACGTTTAATACGATACTCATGTATCAAGTTGCAGAATCATAATAGACTATTGCTCGCTATAACGGAGAGGCTAACTGCTTGAATACAATTACTGTCGCTGCGGCAATTATTTTAAATGAACAGGATCAATTGCTGTTGGTCCGTAAAAAGAATACGCATGCATTTATGCAGGTCGGTGGAAAACTAGAGGCAGATGAAGCACCTGAGATCACGATTCAACGCGAAATATTAGAAGAAATTGGTTGTCGTAGTGAGTTGAAGCAGTTCGTCGGTCAGTTTGAAACGGCAGCTGCTAATGAGCCGAATCATGTGTTGATCAGTTATGTCTATGTAATTGAATTAAAGCAAACACCGCAAATTGCCGCTGAAATTGCTGAAATGAAATGGATTGATTTAGATGATCAATCGACTCTACTCGCACCATTAACCAGAGATGTTGTTATTCCGTGGTGTCAGCAAAATTTAGTGAATTAAATCACTTTTGATTGCGAGCGGCTGCTAAACATAAACTATAAATTTGTTGGCAACCGAGCTGTTCTAAGACTTGCGACAGAGCGCTAATCGAACTACCCGTAGTAATGACATCATCTACGATCAGTACTTTGCGGTAACGTATTTTCTGTGTTGGATCAGCTATAAATTGTTGTTCGATATTTTCTAATCGCTCTACGCGAGATAAGCCTTTTTGCGAGTGCTGTGCTAAACGCTGTACGGGTTGCCAAATAGGAATATGCAAATTTTTACTCAGTTCTTGAGCAAGTAATAAGCTTTGATTAAATCCTCTTTCTACTAAGCGATCAGTTGAGATAGGCATGGGTACAATCGCATGAACTTTTGGAAGTTTGACTTGCAATAAAAGTCCACTCAATAGCCTTTGATGATGAAGTTTTTGCTCGTATTTAAATTGCTGAATAATGCGATCAATTGGATATTCATAATGACATGCAACCAAAATCTGTTGTTGATTGCGCTGAATAGATTGCTTTAACCACGGCAATTGCTGCCAGCAACTTTGGCAAATCCCATGATGTTTCTTCATCCCAATGTCGCAAAGATTACACGGGGTTAAGTAATCAAAAAGCTGACGAGTATCCATCCTTAGGTTTTTAAACATAAGCATACCTTGGTGCTTCAGGTAACCAGCGCTTTAACAAACCATCGGCATGTTGAGGATAATCTTTGAGAATTTGTTCAGCGACATAATGTGCTTGAGTGAGTAAATGGTCATCACGTTCTAAACGGGCTACACGGAAACCCATATCACCAGTTTGTTTGGTGCCCAAGAGTTCGCCTGGACCACGTATTTCTAAATCTTTTTCAGCAATCACGAAGCCATCATTACTTTCACGTAAAATAGAAAGTCGTTCTTGACCATTTTGAGATAATGGCACTTTGTATAGTAGAGCGCAAAAGCTAGCAGTTGCACCTCGCCCAACGCGACCACGTAACTGATGGAGTTGCGAAAGCCCTAGACGTTCTGCATTTTCAATCACCATGATGGATGCATTTGGAACGTCTACGCCAACCTCAATTACTGTCGTAGCAATTAAGAGCTGTAATTGATTATCTTTAAACGCTTGCATCACTGCTTGCTTTTCATCAGCCTTCATTTTGCCATGGACTAGACCAATGTTGATATCTGGAAAACGCTCTTTAATTTCCTGATAGGTGGCTTCAGCGGCTTGGGCATCTAAGGTTTCAGACTGCTCAACGAGTGTGCATACCCAATACGCCTGTTTACCTTCTCTACAGTTGGTTGCGATACGTTGTAGAACTTGTTCACGACGATCCAATGGAATAGTTACCGTTTGAATCGGGGTACGTCCTGGGGGAAGTTCATCAATAATGGATGTATCTAAGTCACCATATGCACTCATGGCAAGGGTGCGCGGAATAGGGGTTGCGGTCATCACCAGTTGGTGTGGAGTAAATTGATCTACCCCTTTATTTCTGAGGGCAAGGCGCTGATCAACGCCAAAACGATGTTGTTCATCAATAATAACCAAACCAAGTTTTGAGAATTCGACATTGTCTTGAAAGAGGGCGTGTGTTCCCACAATTAGTTGAGCATGACCCTCTTTAATTAATTGTTCCGCCTGCGCACGCGCTTTGCCTTTTTGTTTGCCAGACAGCCAAGCAACCTCAATCCCTAGCGGCTCAAACCAACGTTTAAAATTGAGATAATGTTGCTCTGCTAAGATTTCTGTCGGTGCCATCAGAGCGACTTGCCAGTCGGCTTCAAGCGCATGACAAGCTGCAACTGCTGCAACCAAGGTTTTACCTGCACCAACATCACCTTGAACTAAACGCAACATGGGTTGATCTTGTTTCAGATCGTTTAATATTTCTTTAGATACTCGTTTTTGTGCATGAGTCATTTGAAAAGGCAAGGCACCGAGTAATGCTTTGGCTAAGATTTTACTGCTGGTAAATTTGGGTGCTGCAATTTGGCGAATGTAAGCACGACGTGTTAATAAACTAATTTGATGCGCAACCAATTCTTCAAAAATCAAACGCTGCTGAGCAGGATGTGAACCTTGATTGAGCTGTAGCATATTTGCATCGACAGGTGGTTCGTGGATGTAATGCAGCGCTTCTTTTAATTCATAACCATTACTATATTTGCTCGGTAATAATTCAGGTAAATCATCACTATGATGCTGAAGGGCTTGGCGAACATATTCGCGTAATTTAGGTTGGGTAAGACCTTCTGTGCTTGGGTAAATTGCGGTCAGTTGAGTTTTCGGTAAAGGCGTATGATGTTGGATCACTTGGATTTCAGGATGATACAGTTCTAAACCACGTGCGCCAACGCGAACTTCACCAAAGATTCGAAGCTGTTGTCCGATTTTGATACGATCTGTTAAACCTTTATAAATATGATAAAAACGTAAGGTGACTTTGCCAAAATCATCTTGTAACAAAGCTGCTAGCGATTTCTTTTTACCAGGAGGAAAATCGACTGATCGTACTTCTCCTTCGATCAGATAGCTTCGTCCAACAACCAACTGATTCATTGGAATAATAGTGCTACGATCTTCATAGTCACGAGGGAGATGAAATAACAAATCATCCGTGCTAAAAATATGAAGCTTTTCTAATAAAGTCGTTGCGGCTGCGCCAACGCCTTGTAATTGCTGGACTGAAGTCATTTGTGATCAGGAATATGAATGCATATTTTATTTATTGGTTATGGTAAAACATCTCAACGAGTTGCTAAACATTTATTTGAGCAAGGACACCACATTAGCACAATAAGTCGTAGCGAAAAAACAGATTGTTACGCGACTCATTATATGCAGGATATTCACAAGCTTGATTTATCGAAATTAAATCCTATTGACGTGGTTTATGTCATTTTAGCCCCAAAACAAAGTGGTATAGATGCTTATCAGCACACCTATTTAGATGGTATTGAGCCTATTGTTAAAGCTTTAAAACTACACCCTGTAAGGCGGATTATTGTTGTTTCTTCGACTCGGGTGTATGGTGAAAATGCTGGAGAGCGGATTGATGATGAATCAGTAATCAAACCAATCGATGAACAAGGTCATATACTTCGAAAAATGGAGTTACTTTGGCAGTCATATTATCCTGAGCAAACGATTATCATCAGACCGACGGGAATTTATGGCACTTCAATTCTAAGATTAAAAAAACTTGCCGAACAAACTCAAAATTATCCCGCCATTCATTTTAGTAATCGTATCCATATTGATGATCTTGCAAAATTTCTAGCGTTATTGCCTGAGTTGGAAAAAGCGCAAAAAAGTTATATTGTAAGTAATAATGCACCGTTACCTATGCATGAAATTCTTTTGTGGTTTCAACAACAATTGAAGTTGCCACTTCTGCAATTGGCATCTCGACAGCGTACAGGCAAACAGATTTATGCGACTCGATTGCTGAGTACAGGTTTTAGATTTGACCATTTGATTTGCTTTAATGACTATGCAGCAGGGCTCGCCGTACATAGTAATGAAAAATAATTAGATTAAACTGCAATAAAGTTTAAATAGTTGGTATGGATTTTGATGTTTAAATACCAACAGATTCCGTTAAGGAACTGCCAGATTGTGCACATGATTTGCACTGAGGCATCAAGGGTTGTCTATGAGAAAAATAATTTACGTACTATTACTGAGTTTTATAACAACTGTAACATGGGCTGGAGAACAAACGTGGTGTGTATTTGATCCATTGAGTTCACAAGGTGATATTAGTCGTCGTCTGCAAGATATTCGTTTGCATGCATTACAAAATCAAGTTCAACTTAAATTTCAATTTTTCAAAAATGAAAAAGAAGCCATTCGTGCATTTGATCAAAAAAAATGTTCTGGATTAGCCGCATCCAATTTTAATACCTACCGTTATAACCACTTTATGGGGAGTACGGGTGGAATAGGTTTGATTTCGAATAACCGTGTTGCACGACTATTTTTGCAGCTTTTTACCAATACTAATGTTGAGAAACGCTTAATTAGTCAGGAATATGAAGTGGTTGGGATGATTCCAATTGGCACGGCATACATGATTATGAATACGCAACAGATCAATAAGGTATCGCAACTCAAGAATAAACGAATAGGTATTCTAGAGGATAATCCCCCACAACAAGCCCTAGTTCAAAGTGTGGCTGCAAAAGCTGTGTATGTTGATTTTTCTACGGCAGTTGATTCTTTTAAGCAAAAGAAAATCGATATTTTAGCCGCACCTGCTTATGGTGTATTGCCATATAACTTAAAAAAGGAGTTTGGTGAGTCAACTCAAGTTGTCAATTTTCCGGTGGCCTATTTCGCCGTTAATATCGTGATTCGTCCTCAAGCTTATCCAAATGGTTTTGGACATCAGATTAGAACGTGGTTTGTGAAAAATAGTAATGGTTTAGCAGCACAGGCGATTCAATGGGAAAATCATTTACCTGCTTATTATTGGGCAGATATTTCTGGTTTTGAAAAGCAAGGATATGAAGCTTTAGTCGCAAAAATTCGTAACCGTTATATCGACTCTGGTTATTATGATGCTTATTTTGCGGAATTGATTAAACGGTTGAGATGTTTAGATGATCCAAAATATTTTGAGTGTCGTCGATAGTGAGAATGTAAATACAAAAAAGGCAACCGAAGTTGCCTTTTTTATTAAGCCTTTTTACGCTTTAAGCGGCGTTTGGCTTGTTGAGATGCCATCGCCTCTAAAGCAGTTGCAAGTTCCTCATCGCTGAACGTCGTGATGTGTTGCAACATTTGTAATGTTGTTTCATCAAGTACCAACTGAGCACCCGCCGCCATTTCACTAAAGTTGTCATCATATTCAATGAAACCCTGTTCATTATTACGGATATAGTTTTGCTGTGTGAGAACTTTAATAAAGCTCTGGAATAATGACTTATCGAAGAATTCAGGTGAATTAAACTCATAAAGTACAGATAAGCGTTGACCTAATAAGTGGCTCAACTCTTCAACTTGTTTGGTTGAAATATTGCCAGAACCACGCTGCGTAATGAGTGCAAGCGTCATGTAATAACGCTCTAAGCTTTGTTTGACTGGCATCGCCAAGGTTAAAAGCTTCTGATGCTCTTCACTATTTGGTGTTGGGCTGAATAAATTACCATCATGATCTTGGAAAATTAAGCCGATATTCACAAGTGCATCAATGTAGGTATTAATATGCTGTTGTAATTCAGAAGGTTGCCATTTCATAAAGAGCTCAGCTCTTAAAAATGGATATAAGGTGCGAATAACGTTACTCAAATCTGTTTTATGGATTTTACCGTTATGCTCAACCAGTGAAGCTACCAATGAAGGCAGAACAAAAGCATGCAAGATATTGTTGCGGAAATAAGTGAGCAAGACTGCTTGATTATCTTCAATTGCAATAATATCGCCTAGTACATGTTGTACACGTTTAATCAGTTTAAGCTTTAAACCGTAAGCGATAATTTCTTTACCAGATAAAGATGTAACTTCTGTACGCTCATCATAAGGATGTTGCGTTACAAGATCACGATAGATATCTAGCTGCTTCGCACAAATTTCTTCATCGAGCGTGTGTTTTGGTGTCGCTAGTAAAATTAAAGAAAGTAACGATACAGGATTAATCACCACTGCTCGGTTTATATTTTCTAAAATCAGATGGGCAGAGCTTGATACGACTTTCGAAATTTCAGCTGGAATAGGCGCATCATTTTTTTCGATGTGAATTTTATCAGCATTGTGTTGCTTCAAAATATCATCAAGGAAAACAGGTTCGCCAAAATTTACATGGACTTTACCGAAAATACGTTCGATTTTGCGTAAAGTTTTGACGATGCCGAAAATAGACTCTGCTTCTTTAGGCTTACCTTGCATTTCACCGACATAAGTCGAACCTTCCATGAGGCGTTCATAACCAATATAGGTCGGTAAGAATACGATTGGCTTTGCTCGCCCACGTAAATGCCCATGTATGGTCATTGCCAACATGCCTGTTTTAGGTGGTAAAAGACGGCCAGTACGTGAGCGTCCACCTTCGATGAAATATTCAATCGGGGTGTTACGCGATAAAATACTATACAAATATTCTTTGAAGACAGAGGTATAAAGTGCATTGCCGCGGAATGAGCGGCGGATAAAGAAAGCACCACCACCACGTAATAGCTGACCCACAAATGGTAAGTTCAGGTTATCACCCGCAGCAATATAGGGAATCATCAACCCGCGTTTATAAATCACATAAGACAATAATAAATAGTCGATATGGCTACGGTGGCAAGGTGTATAAATAATTTCGTAGTCTTTGGCAAGCTCGCGGACAGTACTAAAGTTATGTACTTCTACACCATCATATAACTGTGTCCATAATCGTGTTAATGCCATATCAGCAAAACGTACTGCTGAAGCAGAATAGTCTGAAACGATCTCATTGACATAACCAATAGCACGGCGTTCAGCTTCTAACATGCTAATTTTATTTTGTATGCTTTCACGACGGATAGCATCTTGTACATCGCGAGCTTTCACCACTGACTGCATGACGTTGCGACGATCTGATAAATCTGGCCCCAAAACGACTTCACGTTGTTGGTCTAAATAAGTATCGAGTGAGCTGGCAATGTAGGTTGCTGGTGAGATATTAGGGTGGTTGGTCTTGGCATAATCTACCAATTCACGTAATGACTGAGCTTCGTGAAATTCTAAATAAGATTGGCGACCATGTAGTCCAATATTCACTAATTGTTTTACAGTGCCAGGCGTTGCCCATGTATCTGAGAACAAAAGCTTAAACCATGAGTCCTCTTTATCAGGTGAACGTCCCCAAAGAACGGTCACAGGCACCAGTTCAACTTCCACTTCAGGGTTTTGTTCTAATGCTTCAATGAGCTGTAAAAGGCGAGGGGGAAAAGTTTGTGTATTAAAAAAATTATTTTCGTTTTGATGTAAAAATAGAACTGAGTTTTTCTCTTGATAAGTACCAAAACTCATTGGGTCTAAAGCCGGCTTTAAATGAAGACGACGGGTTTCTCCATCAACCACAAGCGCATTACTTCGAGAGTAATTTTGTAATACATAGCAAATCAATTTATTTGAATCTGTTGTATTCTGCTCTACTGCGGTGGATTCTGTAGGAACTTCACCAAGAACATGTGGGGTTACCACAAGGTCAAGTAACTTACTCGAAAGTTGACGATACATTTGACCAAATCCAGTCTTGGACATTACAAACTCCTAAATAATAATCCTGACGTATAGTCATGATGAACACGACATTCTGCTGTATTCTGACATGAAACGGTATGTTATTTTCTGACAAAATATAGCGTATTTGGTAGATTTTATCGTTAAAAATCGTATTTTTAGCGGGTATATATATAAATTAATGTGACGGACGAATCATTTTATCCTGAGCATATTTATTGGAATTTGTGGCACAATCAATTCAGGCTGTTTCTGTCTGTCAATATTATTGCCCTGACTTCGCTGCGTACTTTGAGCAAATTTTCGTTTGCTCAAGTGAATCTCTCCTCATTGCTGCTGGATGGTTATTACATGAATGCTTTGACTCAAGAACTTGTCGAACTTTTGACCTTAGAAAGAATAGAAAACAATATTTTCCGAGGTAATAGCCGTAATTTGGTTGGTAAGCGTGTATTTGGCGGACAAGTTTTAGGACAAGCGTTACGAGCAGCCTCGTATACAACGAATCGTCCTGCACATTCTCTACATGCTTATTTTTTGTATGGTGGGGATGTTGATGCACCAATCATTTATGAAGTTGATTCGTTAAGAGATGGTAAAAGCTTTGCCAGTCGTCAGGTTCGTGCGATTCAACATGGTCGAATTATTTTTTCGGCGATGGTATCTTTTGCCAATCCAGAAGAAGGCTTAAATTATCAACACAAAGAGCCAGAATATCCTGCCCCTGAAAACTTGAAATCTGAAAAAGAATTAAAAGAAAGTATTATTAACTTCGTTCCAGAAAATGTTCGTGCTAGTTTTATGCGTGAGCGTCATGTGGAAATTCGACCAATTCAGGCGGTGAATCCGTTTCAACCACAACCTGAAGCGCCGTTTTACGCACACTATATTCGTACCCATGACAACATTCCGCAGAATATAGATGAAATATCGCTACATCAGGCAATTGTTGCATTTTATTCTGATTTTACCTTGATGACGACCGCTTTACGTCCACATGGACTATCGTGGATATCACCTAATTTACAGTGCGCAAGTATCGATCATACGATTTATTTTCATCGCCCACTGCGTGCAGATGAATGGATGCTATACGATATGGAAGCAACTATTAGCGCAAGTTCACGCGGTTTGAACTTTGGCAAAATGTGGCAAAATGGTCAGCTGGTTTGCAGCACCGTTCAAGAAGGTTTGATTCGGCTCAGAGAAATCGAAACGCAGTAATTTACAATTTATGCAAATATCAATTGTTAATCTAAAGCCATCAGCATGATGGCTTTTTTATTATAAGGTTGTGACAAAAAATTGCTCGATTCTTAAAAATTCACATGCGATAGTACCGCTAAGAGAAAACTTTTATTAATCAGTATGAATTTAAATACTCAGATTTTAATTGCCGCAGTATTGGGGCTTGCATTCGGACTTTTATTGACCGCTTACCCTGAAACTATTTTTGCCGCAAATAGCTTATATGGTTTAGGTATTTTAAGTAGTATTTTTATCGGCTTGTTAAAAATGCTTTTAATCCCACTTATCTTTAGTTCGATTGTCGTGGGTGTTTCAAATTTACAAGCGGGCGGGCAATTTGGACGGGTTTGGAAAATTACAGCTCTGAGTTGTGTTACAACCACGACTTTAGCGCTGATTTTAGGACTTACTTGTGCTCATATTTTTGAGGTGGGAAAGGGTGTTGATATCAGTATCTTTCAAGCCGACATGCAAAGTCATCAATCGCCAGATACACTCACGCCTTCAAGCTTTTTAACCAATTTTATTCAAAATACACTGATTAATCCATTTAAAGCCTTTAGTGAGGGGAATGTCCTCGCCGTTGTTGTATTTGCACTCTTTTTAGGCGTTGCATTGGTCAAAGGCGGTGAGCGCTTTAATGTTGTACGTCAAATTAGTCAGCAATTTTTTGAAATTATGATGATGCTAGTTGGTTGGATAATGAAACTCGCGCCTATTGGTATTTTTGCTTTATTGGCTAAGCTCATTGCGACTGAAGATCTCTCGGTTTTAAGTCGATTGGCAGAGTTTGCGGTGGTCGTTACAGGAACAACCATTTTTCATGGTGTTGTGGTTTTACCTGCATTGCTATGGGTATTTGGAAGAATGAATCCGATTACGTTCTTTCGAGGGGCGAGAGCAGCATTGGTTACAGCTTTTGCAACCAGTTCAAGTTCAGCCACGATGCCTTTAAGTATGAAGTGTGCCCAAGAGAATTTAGGGGTACGTCCTCAAACAGCGGGTTTTGTCATACCTTTAGGCACGCAATTAAATATGGATGGTACTGCGCTGTATGAAGCAGCCGCAGCTTTATTTATTGCGAATCTGATGGGCTTGGAGCTAAGTTTGACACAGCAAATTATTGTGTGTTTAACGGCAATGATCGCATCACTGGGAGCGCCAGGTATTCCAAGTGCAGGTATGGTGACCATGATTATGGTTTTACAATCTGTTGGTTTACCTGCGGAAGCGATTGCAATTTTACTGCCGATTGATCGGTTATTGGATACGGTACGTACCGTGGTCAATGTCCAAGGGGATATGATGATTAGTGTGGTCGTTGATCGTTATGCTAAAAAAGCAGAAACTGAGTTGAGCTGATTGATATACCAATTTAAACAACAAAAAAAGCAGGAATGAACTCCTGCTTTTTTTGTTGCAAATTTCAGTTATGCTGCTGGCTGTAATGCGCGTTTAGCGGCAGGTGAATTATTCAAATAGTTCACAGCGTCTAGGGTATTACCTTCTTTCACAGGATCATACCAAGGCATTAAGTAATCAATTTGCTGTGCTACCAACCAAATTGGATTCGGTAGAACTTGATCGTCTTTGCGACCTTGTTTATACCATTCTAACCAAATCCAGGGTTTGAATAGACTTGGTTTCTTGTCAGCAAAACGAGGGTCTTGACTCATGATATGCGCTGCGCCATCAACCCATAAGCCGAGTACACCTACAATCACGGCAACACTGAGATAATAACGGGCAATATAACCACCGCCTAAATGGCGATAAAGATCAAATGCAACGGTACGATGTTCGATTTCTTCAGAGCCATGCCATTTAATCAGATCAATCATTTCAGGGTCTGCGCCTAACTCTTCCCAGCGTTTATTGTATAGCGCATATTTACCAAGCACACAGGTCATGTGTTCTACGGTTGCAATCACACCTAGGCGGAACAAATCCCATTGATGTTCTAAAAATTTAGGAACTTCTTTATCAAAAGGTTTATCAGCCAGTGCTTTAGTAAACAAGAAATCCATAATATCGAGATTACGTTGAATATCGATATTGCGGTGACTTAGATACTCTTTGTTTGCAGAAGTGTGTGCTACCGCATGCATTGCTTCCTGACGAATAAAAGCTTGAACATCTTCTTTTAATTTTTCATCGGTAATTTCAGGCAGAACTTTATTGTACAAACGGCAAAACCAAAATTCACCAGCAGGTAAAATATTGTTAATTTCATTAATAAAATAGCTGGCAAAAGGTTGGTTTGGAATCCAATCTACTGGCGTTTTTTCCCAGTCAAATTTAACTTTACGTGGGAGAATTTTATAGTCAATCGAAGAACCAAGAACTTTGCTCTTCACAAATGATAGTAATTTCATCGTTTAGTCCTAATCGATAGTGCAATGAACCAACACTAAGCAGTATATGTAAACTACCTAGTGTTTGTGTTTAGCAATTCGGGACAATTAAAAATTATTTTATGCATCAAGTTGCAAAAAATGCATTATTTATTCTTCAGTGTCAGTTTCTGATGCTTCTGGGATCTGCGTTAAATCAAATTCACTTGGTTGATCGAGTGTGAAATTCAGGCGACCACCCATAACACTTGCTAATTCTTCTAAACCAATTTTATTCAATGAAGAAAACAGTTGAATTGAAAAATCGAGTTTCATTTTTTTCAATTGTTGTTTGACATCAAGTAATGTTTTATTGGCAGGGCCACGATTGAGTTTATCTGCTTTGGTTAAAAGAATATGTACAAATAAATGACGAGAATGGGCCCATTCCAACATCATCAAGTCAAAATGTTGTAAAGGATGGCGAATATCCATCAATAGCACTAAGCCTTGTAAGCTTTGACGATGAATCAAATAATTTTCTAGCTCTTTTTGCCATACAATTTTCATTGCTTCAGGTACAGCGGCGTAACCGTAGCCAGGTAAATCGACTAAGCGTTGATCGGGGTTGCCCAAGCTAAAAAAGTTGATCATTTGTGTACGACCAGGTCTTTTTGATGCACGTGCCAATTGTTTTTGATTGGTCAAGGCATTGATAGCACTTGATTTCCCTGCATTAGAACGACCTGCAAAAGCAATTTCATAGCCAGTATCTTCTACGCACAAAGCCAGTTTTGGCGCACTCATCAGAAACTCAGCTTGGCGTAGCCAATTTAAAGACTGTACTGCATATGCGGTTAATGCAGGATCGGTCTTTTTTTCATAACTGATCTTTTCTTTAGGTGCGAGTTTGGCTTTGGTGTCTTTCGATTTTTCACTGCGACGCATAGAAGCTTACTTTTGAATAGAAATAGCAACGACCATTATAAAGGATGTGAGGCGTTCGTGCGAATCCTCATCTGTATGCGATCTTTAAGCTTTCTGAACGATTTCTAAAAAATTAATATTTGAGTGCGTAGATGAAGGCAAAATACCGTGCTGTACTACTTCACCAAGTGTATATTGGTCAAGACTTTGATAAAAGCATTCTAAAGCCTGATCTAAAAGTCCTTTCAGACCACAGTGCGAACGCAAAACACAAGGGGGAGTATTGCATTCTACAATTTGATGGTTGCCTTGTAAGATACGAACAATTTCACCTAATTTCAGCTTTTTGGCCTCTGGATTTAAACGAAGACCACCACCTTTCCCTCGAATGGTCACAATCCATTGTTGTTTGCCCATGAAATGAACAATTTTCACTAAGTGATTTTGGGAGACATGCAAGTCTTGAGCGATATCTGCAATCGTATAGGGTACATCACTCGGACGAGCGACATACATTAGAATTCTGAGCGCATAATCAGTAAACTTATTGAGTTGCATGGGTTTCACTCAATCTATTGCTATAAATAGAAAGGGCTAGTCTAACATAGACTAGCCCTATGCAAAACGCAGCGCTGATTAGCTGAGTTTTACGCCACCTGTACCGAATGCTTCACTGTGAATATTTTCAACAGGTATGCCACGCGCAACTAAGGCTTTATGCTGTTCTGCCATAAATGGCATTGGACCACATAAATAATAGTCAGCATGGGCTGGTAATAGTGCGGCATCGATGCTACTTAAATCTAAACGACCTACAACATCATAATCTTCGCCTAATACATCATCGGCATGAGGAAACTCATAAGCAGTGAATGTACTCAGACGTGGATATTTTGCTTTTAGCTCATGAATATGTTTTTTCATGGCATGCACTTGGCCGCTACGGCAAGCATGAATAAAGCTAACAGGTTGTGGCATATCCAAAGTTACTAACTGGTTCAGCATTGCAATCATTGGTGTTAATCCTACACCACCACTAATAAAGACATTACGCTTACTGCTATCGATCAAATAGAAATTACCTGTTGGTGCAGACACTTCAATTTCAGAGCCTTCAGCTAAGCCATGTAGAGTGCTAGATACCCAACCACTCGCTAACTCGCCTTTTTCATCTTCGCGTTTTACCGAGATACGCAGGTAATCTGACTGTGGACAAGTCGAAAGTGTATATTGGCGTGGCTGTCTTAAACCAAGTTCCTCAACGAATACACGAATTGATATGTATTGACCTGCTTCATATTTTGGTAAGTCGCCACCATCAATAGGGGATAGATGGAACGAGGTAATCTCATCACTTTCTATGACCTTCTTGGCAATTTTGAAATTACGCCAACCTAGCCAACTCCCTTGAGTTTGTTGGTGTTGATCATAAATAGCTTTTTCAGTGCTGATAAATAGGTTTGCTAATTGACCATAAGCGGCAGCCCATGCGCCAATCAATGGGTCTTCCATTGAAATGTTCAAGACCTCACTAATCGAGTGTAAGAGGTTTTCACCAACGATGCCGTAATCTGGGGATTGAATATTTAAGCTCACATGCTTATGTGCAATCATTTCTACGACAGGTAAAAGTACAGAAGGGTCTTCGATATTTTCTGCATATGCCAACACCGCCCCCGCAAGTGCTTGAGCTTGAGCACCACTGCGTTGATGACCCATGTTAAAAGTTTCTTTTAATTCAGGGTTATTACCTAACATGCGGTTATAAAAATAACCAGTGAGTGCAACACCATTTTCACGCAATACAGGAACAGTGGCTTTTACTAGGTCAATTTGCTGTGGAGTCATGCTTGATCTCTCTTGGCTATCATTTATAAGGTGTATTTAAAATATATCTTATAAGGTGTATTTGCAATGCATATTTAAATAAAAACCATAAAAAAATTAAGGGATAATTTATTATCCCTTAATTTACAAAGAAGTATGGAATTATTTTTTACCGAATAATGAACCGAGTAAGCCACGCACAATTTTTTGCCCAGTACTGCCACCTAAGCTGCGTGCAGCGCTCTTAGCAAAAGTTCCCACAATATCCTGCGTTAGTTTCTCTCGATCTCGCTGCGCTTTTTCTGCCGCTTTTTGTTGCTCTTTAGCAAATCGCTCTTGTTCTTTCGCCTGTTGCTTGGCTAAAGCGTCTTGTTCTTTACTTTGTTGTTTTGCTAACTCATCCGCTTGTTTTTGTTGAGACTGCTGCAATACTTTTTGTTGTAGTCTTTCATAGGCGCTATCTCGATCAACAGCTTGATCATAGACACCAGCAACTATGCTTTGCGCAATTAAGACTTGACGCTCTTGAGGTGTGATTGGCGTAAAAGATGAGTAAGGAGGCATGACCCAACCACGCTCTACAATTTGAGGTGTTCCTTGTTCATCTAGGCAACTAATCAAAGCTTCACCGACGGCAAGTTCGGTAATGGCTTGGTCGACTTTAAATTCTGGATTGGCACGGAAAGTATCCGCTGCGGTTTTAACTGCCTTTTGATCTTTTGGTGTAAATGCACGTAGTGCATGTTGCACACGATTCCCCAATTGTCCGAGTACGCTTTCGGGAAGATCGAGTGGGTTCTGGGTGATGAAATAGATCCCGACACCTTTAGAGCGAATCAACCGAACCACTTGTTCAATCTTTTGTTGCAAAGCAGGGCTAGCATTATCAAACAGTAAATGCGCTTCATCAAAGAAGAACACTAATTTTGGTTTGTCCATGTCACCCACTTCTGGGAGTTGTTCAAATAGTTCTGACATCATCCAAAGTAAGAATGTTGCATATAACTTTGGCGTATTCATCAATTTGTCAGCAGCCAAGATGTTAATATAGCCATGACCATTGGTGTCAGTCTGAATGAAATCAAGAATATTGAGACTCGGTTCACCGAAGAACTGTTCACCACCTTGATCTGCCAATGCCAATAAATTACGTTGAATTGCTCCAAGGCTGGCAGGAGAGAGGTTGCCATATTCTGCCTTTAAATCAGAAGCATTTTCGCTGACATAGGTCAGCATTCCTTTTAAATCTTTAAAGTCAATTAATAATAAACCTTGATCATCGGCAACACGGAATACTGCTGAAAGCACGCCTTCTTGTGTGTCATTCAGATTGAGCATTTGGGCTAATAATAAAGGACCAATTTCAGAAATCGTGGTGCGAATAGGGTGACCTTGCTCACCAAATAAATCCCAAAAAATCACAGGAGATGCTGCAAAAGGAATCGCGTCTAATTGCAGGCTTTTCAGGCGTTCATCAAATTTGGGGTTGCTGGCACCGGGTTTGGCGAGACTAGAGACATCACCTTTAGCATCGGCTAGAAATACTGGCACGCCAAGCCGAGAAAAGCTTTCTGCTAGTACTTTTAGGGTAACTGTTTTACCCGTACCAGTTGCACCAGCAATCAAGCCATGTCTATTTGCAAATTGTGAATGTAAAACAATATCTTGTGTTGTGTCTGTGGTTTTTTTTGCAATAATAATTGGTGTACTCATTCTTCACCTATTTTAGTTTCATTCGATCTGTTTTAATGCGTTTTGAATATCTTGAATTAAATCTTCTGGATGTTCTAGTCCTATGCAGAAACGAACCAATAATCCTTGTTGTAAATGTGTATTTTCCAGTGAGCGCATTTGTTTGAAGTCATACAGCATTGCCAGGCTGATTGGGCCGCCCCAGCTGAATCCCAATTTAAAAAGGCTGAGGCTGTCGCAGAATTTTCTAATTGCAGCGAGATCATATTCAGGTTTGAAAATAACACTGACTAAGCCTGCACTTTTTCCAGTGGTACAAATTTCTGACCAAAATGAGTGACCTGCGGAATCTGCATGGCTTGGATGTAAGACTTGGCTGAAATGCGGTTGTTGTTGTAACCAATCCAGTAGAGTGACTGCGCTTTTGGATTGTTGATCATAGCGCAGTGACATATGCGCCAAACTGCGTTGGATTTGTGCAGTATCATCACCCGAAACTGAAATGCCTTGAATCGCATGCATGCGATATAGCTTGTGATGGAGTTGTTGATCGCGAGTAACCACTGAGCCCATCAGAATATCGCCGCCTCCGCTTGGATACTTTGTTAGAGCATGTACGGTTATATCTACGCTGAGATGTTCATTAGAAAAATCAAATGCATTAAAAGCCAGTCCTGCACCCCATGTATTATCCAGTGCGGTGAGTACATTGGTTTGTTGCGCTTTTTTAACTAAGTTTTTTAAATCAGGAAACTCTAGCGTGACAGATCCTGCTGCTTCTAACCAAATCAGTTTCGCTTTTTCAGTCGGTTGAAAACTATGGGCATCAATCGGATTATAAATTTTAACTTGAATGCCATACCGAGCTTGTAAATTGTTTAAATGTTCAAGGTTAGGTCCATAAATATTGTCGGCTACCCAGACTTCATCTCCTGAGTTTAATACTGCACTATTCACTAAATTAATCGCAGATAAACCACTTGGTGCAAGTAAGCAATATGTTCCTCCTTCAATTTGAGCAATATTATCGGCTAAGGTAAAAGTGGTGGGCGTGCCATGTGTACCATAACTATAATCATAAGCATCGGTCCAATGGCGATCAAAAAGGTGCGATGTTGATTTGAAAATGATTGTTGATGCACGGAATAAGGGAGGTTGTACTGTTTCGATGTATTGAGGTGCTTTTCGTGGTGCATGGATCAATTGAGTTTGAGTTTTTTTATGTGCTGTCATGGGGCAAAATTAAATTGAAATAATAATTTAGGTTAAGAGAAAATCACAAAAGCTGCTAGTTATTTGGATGTTTTGTACAGAATCGTTACAGATAAAATAAAAAATAAAAAACTGGCTTTATTTTTGCAAAGACTAGATATCATTCTAACGATAATAGGTTTTAGCGCATGAAGTCGCATTTAAGAGTGCATTATTTTCAGCACATTGCCGGTGAGGGTTTTGGAAGTTGTTATAATTTTTTAAAGGCTCATAAAGCAAAAATAACGGCAACAGAGTTTTTTGCATTACCTGTTGATTTGCCGCTCGAATTGGAGGCGCTTCCAAGAGTAGATGAAGTAGATCTGCTGATTATTATGGGTGGCACCATGAGTGTGAATGATGAAGCAAATTATCCTTGGTTAAAGTTAGAAAAACGATGGTTGCGTCGTTATTTGGCGGCAGGAAAACCTGCAATTGGTTTATGTCTGGGTGGTCAGTTAATTGCTAATGCATTAGGAGCAGCAGTAAGCCGTAATACTTACCAAGAACTTGGGTGGATGGATGTAGGACGAGCTTCACATATCCCTGAGAATTATTTTCAGATTCCAGAAAAAATAAATATTATGCAATGGCATAGTGAAACTTTTGAAATTCCAAGAGGGGGTGTTCGCTTAGCGGAAAACGATGTTTGTAGAAATCAACTTTATCAAATCGGTCGAAATGTTTTAGGCTTTCAATTTCACCCAGAAATCACACCGCATGCTTTGCAGCTTTTAATCGAAAATGAAGAAGATATGGCTGTTTTCAATGGTCAGTATGTACAACCCATATCAGATCTAAAAAAATCAATACAAGCTAAATTTGAGCAGGGCAATCAACTGTTAAATCGAGCGATCGAATATGTGGTGAATGCTTGAGCAAAGATAAAAACAAAAAAATAAAATCAAGAATTGCATAAGACTTAAACAATCGTTATAATGAGCGACCCTCAAATGGAGGGCGTTTACTACGAAGAAAGTAGTAAATGCATTACAGTCGTGGCATCGATCATGACCTTAGTGATTTTCACTGCCCTTGACACTTACCGAAAAGGTGAGGTGCGTCATGGGTGATTCTTTATATATTTGGCTTGGAGTTTACTGGTATGTCTAACCAGAGAATTCGTATCCGTTTGAAGTCTTTTGATCATCGTCTGATTGATCAATCTGCTCAAGAGATCGTAGAAACCGCTAAGCGTACTGGCGCACAAGTGTGTGGTCCAATCCCGATGCCTACTCGCATCGAACGCTTCAACGTTCTTACTTCACCACACGTCAACAAAGACGCTCGTGACCAGTATGAAATCCGCACTTACAAACGCTTGATCGATATCGTTCAACCAACAGATAAAACTGTTGATGCATTGATGAAGTTAGATCTTGCTGCTGGTGTAGATGTTCAGATCGCTTTGGGTTAAGGCTTTCGGTTAATTAACGATTTAAGTTAATTAGGCCGCTTTTTTAGAGGTTTATGCACATGGCTATTGGTTTAGTCGGTCGCAAATGTGGTATGACTCGCATCTTTACAGATGCTGGTGTATCTGTACCTGTTACAGTTATCGAAGTCGATCCAAACCGCATTACGCAAATCAAAACACTTGAAACTGATGGTTATCAAGCAATTCAAGTAACTACTGGTGAACGTCGTGAATCACGCGTAACTAACGCTCAGAAAGGTCACTTTGCGAAAGCAGGTGTTGCAGCTGGTCGTTTGGTTAAAGAGTTCCGTGTTACTGAAGCTGAGCTTGAAGGTCGTGAAGTTGGTGCTTCTATCGGTGTTGACATGTTCACAGTGGGTCAAATTGTTGACGTAACTGGTCAGTCTAAAGGTAAAGGTTTCCAAGGTGGTGTTAAGCGTTGGAACTTCCGTACGCAAGATGCTACACATGGTAACTCTGTATCTCACCGTGTATTAGGTTCTACAGGTCAAAACCAGACTCCTGGTCGCGTGTTCAAAGGCAAAAAAATGGCTGGTCACTTAGGTGATGAACGCGTAACAGTTCAAGGTCTTGAAATTGTATCTATTGACGCTGAACGTTCTGTTTTAGTTGTTAAAGGTGCTATTCCTGGTTCAACTGGCGGTGACGTTGTTGTGCGTCCTACCATTAAGGCCTGAGGGGAAATACTGTGAATTTAAAAACTGTTTCCGGCTCTGCTGTTGAATTGTCTGAAGTTGCTTTCGGACGTGAATTTAACGAAGCTCTTGTACACCAAGTTGTTACAGCTTATTTAGCTGGTGGTCGTCAAGGTACTCGTGCTCACAAATCACGTGCAGATGTTTCTGGCGGTGGTAAAAAACCATTCCGTCAAAAAGGTACTGGTCGCGCTCGTGCGGGTTCTATTCGTAGCCCAATCTGGGTAGGTGGTGGTAAAACTTTTGCTGCTCGCCCACAAGATTGGTCTCAAAAAGTAAACCGTAAAATGTATCGCGGTGCAATGCAATGTATCTTAGCTGAACTTGTTCGCCAAGATCGTCTTGTATTAGTTGAAGAGTTTGCTGTTGCAGCTCCAAAAACTAAAGACTTGCTTGCAAAACTTACAGACTTGAATGCAACTCGTGCTTTGATCATTACAGATGCTGTTGATGAGAACTTGTATCTTGCAGCGCGCAACCTTCCACACGTAGATGTGGTAGATGCAACTGCTATTGATCCAGTTAGCTTGATCGCATTCGACAAAGTTGTAATGTCTGTTGCTGCTGCTAAGAAAATTGAGGTAGAACTCGGATGAACAACGAACGTATCTATCAAGTCCTTCAAGGACCAGTATTCTCAGAAAAAGCACAAGTTTTAGGTGATACTGCTGGTGTTCAAGTTTTTAAAGTAGATATTAATGCTACTAAACTTGAAATCAAAAAAGCAGTTGAAAAACTCTTTGGTGTTGAAGTTGTTAAAGTAAATACAACGATCACTAAAGGTAAAACTAAGCGCTTTGGTAAAACATTAGGACGTCGTTCTGATGTGAAAAAAGCATACGTCACCCTGAAAGCTGGCCAAGATGTTGAAATGGCTGACTTGGGCGATACCGCTGAAAACGCAGCGGAATAAGGACGAGAATTATGCCAATTCAAAAATGTAAGCCAACGTCTCCAGGACGTCGCTTTGTAGAGAAAGTGGTTCATGACCATCTTCACAAAGGCGCGCCTTATGCTCCGTTGGTAGAAGCTAAAAAACGTACTGGTGGTCGTAATAATAACGGTCACATTACTACGCGTCACGTAGGTGGTGGTCATAAACAAAACTACCGTATCGTTGACTTTAAGCGTAATAAAGATGGTATTCCAGCGACTGTAGAGCGTATTGAATACGATCCTAACCGTACAGCACACATTGCACTTGTATTGTATGCTGATGGTGAACGTCGTTATATTATTGCGCCTAAAGGTTTACGTGCGGGTGATAAAGTTCAATCTGGTAACGATGCTCCAATTCGTCCAGGTAACTGTTTACCACTTCGTAACATGCCTATCGGTTCTACGCTTCATAACATTGAACTTAAAATCGGTAAAGGTGCTCAAATCGCACGTTCTGCTGGTACTTCGGTTCAGTTGTTAGGTCGTGATGGTTCTTACGCAATCATTCGCTTACGTTCAGGTGAAATGCGTAAAGTACACGTTGAATGCCGTGCTGTAATTGGTGAAGTATCTAACCAAGAAAGCAACCTTCGTTCATTGGGTAAAGCTGGTGCTGCGCGCTGGCGTGGTGTTCGTCCTACCGTTCGTGGTATGGCGATGAACCCAGTTGACCATCCACACGGTGGTGGTGAAGGGCGTAGTAAAGGTATCCAGCCTGTAAGTCCATGGGGTCAAAAGGCTAAGGGGTACAAGACACGTACCAATAAGCGTACGACTAAGATGATTATTCGCGACCGTCGCGTCAAGTAAAGGAATCTGAATAATGCCTCGTTCATTAAAAAAAGGTCCATTCGTCGACGCGCACTTGTTCGCTAAGGTTGAAGCTGCTGTTGCTGCTAACAACCGTAAGCCGATCAAGACATGGTCTCGTCGTTCAATGATCCTGCCAGATTTTGTTGGTTTAACAATTTCTGTTCACAATGGTCGTAACCACGTTCCAGTAATCATTACTGAGCACATGGTTGGACATAAGCTTGGTGAATTCGCACCAACTCGTACCTATCGTGGTCACGGTGTTGATAAGAAGTCTAAACGTTAATAGGTGCTATGATGGAAGTAACTGCAAAATTACGCGGTGCCGCTATCTCGGCACAAAAAGCACGTTTAGTTGCTGATTTGATCCGTGGTAAATCGATTGCGCGCGCGCTTGATATTTTGAATTTCAGCAATAAGAAAGCAGCTGTGCTTGTTAAAAAAGCACTAGAGTCTGCTATCGCAAATGCTGAACACAATAACAGCTTAGATGTTGATGACCTTAAAGTAACTACGATTTACGTTGATGAAGGTGTAAGCCTTAAACGTATTATGCCACGCGCTAAAGGCCGTGCAGATCGTATTACTAAGCGTACTTGTCACATCACCGTTAAGGTAGGGGTTTGATATGGGTCAGAAGGTTCATCCAATCGGTATCCGCCTAGGTGTTGTGAAACGTCATAACGCTAACTGGTATGCGAGTCCGAAACAATACGCTGAATATTTGCTTAAAGATCTTCAAGTTCGTGAGTTTTTATTGAAAAAACTTAAGAATGCGATGGTGAGCAATATTCTTATCGAACGTCCTACAGGTGCTGCTAAAGTAACAATTAGCACTGCTCGTCCAGGTATCGTTATTGGTAAGAAAGGCGAAGACATTGAGAAATTACAGCGCGAACTCACCAATATTATGGGTGTTCCAGCGCAAGTTAGCATCAATGAAATTGATCGCCCTGACTTAGACGCGCGTCTAGTTGCTGAAGCAATCGCTTCTCAATTAGAAAAACGTGTAATGTTCCGTCGCGCTATGAAGCGTGCGGTACAAAACACAATGCGTGCTGGTGCTAAGGGTATCAAAGTTGAGGTTTCTGGTCGTTTAGGCGGTGCAGAGATTGCTCGTACAGAATGGTATCGTGAAGGTCGTGTACCTTTGCATACGCTTCGTGCGGACATCGACTATGCAACTATGCGTGCTGAAACAACTTACGGTACGATCGGTGTTAAAGTTTGGATTTTCCGTGGCGAGATCTTAGGTGGCATGAAACAAGTCATGAACCCTGCTCCTGCTGAAGATCGTCCAGCTAAACGTGGTCGTGGTCGTGGTGAAGGTCAAGAGCGTCGTGGTCGTCGCGGTGACCGTGCTGCTGACAAGGGAGAATAATCCATGTTGCAACCTAAACGTACCAAATTCCGTAAAGTGCACAAAGGCCGTAACACTGGTCTAGCGCATCGTGGTAGTACAGTATCATTTGGTTCGATTGCGATTAAAGCGACTGAACGTGGTCGTATGACTGCGCGTCAGATCGAAGCTGCACGTCGTACCATTAGCCGTCGTATTAAACGTGGTGGTAAAATCTTTATCCGCGTATTCCCAGACAAGCCAATTACCGAAAAACCATTAGAAGTTCGTATGGGTAAAGGTAAAGGTAGTGTGGAATACTGGGTTTGCCAGATTCAGCCAGGTAAGATCCTGTACGAAATTGAAGGTGTGAGCGATGAGTTGGCGCGTGAAGCATTTGCTTTAGCTGCTGCTAAACTTCCGTTTAAAACCACTATCGTGACTCGGACGGTAATGTAATGAAAACTAAAGATCTACGTGAAAAATCGGTAGAAGAGTTGAAAGCTTTGCTTGATGAGCAACAGCTTAACCAATTCCGTCTTCGTATGGCAAAAGCAACTGGTCAATTAGGCAAATCGCATGAAGTGCAAATTGCTCGTAAGACAATTGCTCGTATCAAGACACTCCTTACCGAAAAACAGGGGAACGGACAATGAGTGAAAAAACAGTCCGCACGTTAACCGGCAAAGTCGTAAGCGACAAAATGGACAAGTCTATTGTTGTGCTTATTGAACGCCGCGTTCAACACCCGTTGTATGGCAAATCAATCCGCCGTTCAACTAAATTACACGCTCATGATGAGAACAATGTTGCTAAAACCGGCGACTTGGTAACCATCAAAGAAAGCCGCCCAATTTCTAAAACTAAAGCTTGGACTTTAGTGGAAGTAGTTGAAGCTGCTGCTGAGTAATTAGACGTTCTTGTTGCATCATCGGACAATTTCGAGTACTCTTTGAGCCTTTCGAAATTGTGACCGGTGATGCTCGGTTTTGGAGTAGGGCAATGATTCAAACCGAAAGTATGCTCGACGTAGCAGACAACAGTGGTGCACGCCGCGTACAATGTATTAAAGTACTAGGTGGTTCACACCGTCGTTATGCTTCAGTTGGCGACATTATTAAAGTTACTGTAAAAGAAGCAATCCCACGCGCACGTGTTAAAAAAGGTGACGTGATGAATGCTGTAGTTGTTCGTACAAAATTCGGCATCCGTCGTCCAGACGGTTCAGTTATTCGTTTCGACGATAACGCAGCTGTTATTTTGAACAACAATAAAGCTCCGATTGCGACTCGTATCTTCGGACCAGTGACTCGTGAACTTCGTACTGAACAGTTCATGAAAATCATTTCATTGGCTCCTGAAGTTCTATAAGAGGCAATCATGGCTAAGATTAAAAAAGGCGATCAAGTAATTGTGATCGCAGGTAAAGAAAAAGGCAAACAAGGTGTTGTTTTGTCTATTTCTGAAGATCGAGTTAAGGTCGAAGGTCTTAACTTAGTGAAGAAGCATCAAAAGCCGAACCGTGTAACTGGTGCTGAAGGCGGCATCGTTACTCAAGAAGCTACGCTTCATATTTCAAACGTGGCAATTTTTAATGCTACAACCCAAAAGGCTGACCGTATTGGTTACCAAGTGATTGATGGCGCGAAAACTCGTGTTTATAAATCAAATGGTGAATCAGTGGCGGTAGCGAAGTAATAGGTTGAATAGGCGATGGCCAGACTTAAAGCACGTTACAATGAAGAACTTAAAGCGAAGTTAAAAGAAGAACTTAGCATTAAGAATGTGATGGAAATTCCACGCATTACTAAAATCACACTGAATATGGGTGTGGGCGCAGCTGCAACTGATAAGAAATTATTAGATGGTGCTGTTGCTGATATGCAACTCATTGCTGGTCAAAAACCAGTTGTGACTCTTGCTCGTAAATCAATTGCTGGTTTCAAAATCCGTGATGGTTGGCCGATCGGTTGTAAAGTTACTTTACGCGGCGACCAAATGTACGAATTCTTGGATCGTTTGATCTCGATCGCAATCCCTCGTATCCGTGACTTCCGTGGTTTCTCAGCGAAATCATTTGATGGTCGTGGTAACTACTCTATGGGTTTAAAAGAGCAGATCGTTTTCCCTGAAATCGATTTTGATAAAATTGATCGTATCCGTGGTTTAGATATCACTATTACGACCACTGCTCGTAGCGATGACGAAGGCCGTGCGCTTATGCGTGCATTCGGCTTCCCGTTCAAATAAGAGGTCGATATGGCTAAGAAAGGTATGATTAATCGCGAATTGAAACGCGAAAAGACAGTAGCAAAATACGCTGCAAAACGTGCTGAATTAAAAGCAACGATTGCAAATGTAAATGCAACTGACGAAGAACGTTTCGCCGCGACGCTAAAATTACAAGCATTACCACGTAATGCATCTCCAGTACGTCTTCGTAACCGCTGTGGTTTAACTGGTCGTCCTCATGGTTACTTCCGTAAGTTCGGTTTAAGCCGTAACAAATTACGCGATACAGTAATGCAGGGTGATGTACCAGGCGTTGTTAAAGCAAGCTGGTAAGGAGCGACTAAATGAGTATGCAAGATACCGTTGCCGACATGTTAACACGTGTTCGTAACGCACAAATGGCAAAGAAACAAACCGTTTCTATGCCTTCTTCTAAGTTGAAAGTTTCTATTGCAAACGTACTTCAACAAGAAGGTTATATTTCAAATGTAGAAGTGGCTCAAGAAGAGACAAAATCTACTTTGACTATTACGTTAAAATATTTCGAAGGCAAACCAGTTATCGAAACGGTTAAGCGCGTAAGCCGTCCAGGTCTACGTCAATACCGTGGTAAAGATAAATTACCGAGCGTTAAGCAAGGTTTGGGTATTGCAATTGTTTCTACAAGCAAAGGCATCATGACTGATCGCGCTGCACGTGCTGCGGGCATCGGTGGTGAAGTTATTGCTTTTGTTTCTTAATAGGTGATTCCTCATGTCTCGTGTGGCTAAAGCCCCAGTAACTGTACCTAATGGTGTAACAGTTACTAAGAACGGCCGGCAGGTCGAAGTGAAAGGCAGCAAAGGTACATTGTCTTTCAACCTGCATGCGCTGGTCGAGCTTAAACAGGAAGATAGTACACTTCAACTTGCTCCGGTAAAAGAGTCGAAAGACGCTTGGATGCAAGCTGGTACTGCTCGCGCTGTATTGAATAACCTTGTAAAAGGTGTTAGTGAAGGCTTCGAACGCAAGTTACAACTCGTTGGTGTTGGTTATAAAGCTGCGGTTAAAGGTTCTGTTGTTAACCTTGCTTTAGGTTACTCACACCCGATTGACTACGCTTTACCAGAAGGTGTAACAGCGGAAACTCCAACTGCTACTGAAATCATTTTGAAATCAGCAAATAAGCAGTTGTTAGGTCAAGTAGCAGCGGAAATCCGTGCATATCGTTCTCCTGAACCGTATAAAGGTAAAGGTGTTCGTTATTCGGATGAAGTTATTCTTCGTAAAGAAGCTAAGAAGAAATAAGGCGCGAGGTTCTTATGAACGAAAAGAAACAAACCCGTTTGCGTCGTGCGAAAAGCACACGCTTGCACATTCGTGCATTGGGTGCGACTCGTTTGTGTGTAAACCGCACTCCGCGTCACATCTATGCTCAAGTCATTTCAGCAGATGGTGGCAAAGTTTTAGCGCAAGCTTCAACTTTGGATACATCATTGCGTAGTGGTGCGACTGGTAATATCGATGCAGCAACTAAAGTTGGTGCTTTAATCGCAGAACGTGCTAAAGCAGCTGGTGTTACTAAAGTTGCATTTGACCGTTCTGGTTTTAAATATCATGGTCGTATCAAAGCCTTGGCTGATGCTGCTCGTGAAGGCGGCTTGGAGTTCTAATCATGGCGAAAGTTGAACAAAACGAAGGTCTCGTTGAAAAGCTGGTTGCCGTTGATCGTGTAGCCAAAGTTGTTAAGGGTGGTCGTATCTTCTCTTTCACAGCATTAACTGTTGTGGGTGATGGTAATGGTCGTGTAGGTTTTGGTCGTGGTAAAGCACGTGAAGTTCCAGCTGCTATTTCTAAAGCACTTGAAGCAGCACGTCGCAACATGATTACTGTAGACCTTGCGGGGACTACTTTACAACACCCTGTGAATGCTCGTCATGGTGCAAGCCGTGTGTATATGCAACCTGCTTCAGAAGGTACTGGCGTAATTGCTGGTGGCGCAATGCGTGCTGTTCTTGAAGCTGCTGGTGTACATAACGTACTTGCTAAATGTTATGGTTCTACTAACGCTGCTAACGTAGTAAACGCAACTTTCAAAGGTTTGCGTGATATGACTTCTCCTGAGAAAGTCGCTGCAAAACGTGGTCTTTCAGTAGAACAAATTCAAGGGTAATCAATCATGAAAACGATTAAAGTTACCCAGACTAAATCTTCTTCGCATCGTTTAAAAAATCATAAACTTTGCTTACAAGGTCTTGGTCTGCGTCGTATTGGTCATACTGTAGAAGTGCAAGATACGCCTTCTAACCGTGGTATGGTCAACAAAGTTTACTATATGGTTAGTGTAGAGGAATAAGCCATGACTCTGCGTTTAAATGAACTTGCACCTGCAGAAGGTGCTAAACGTGAAAATCGTCGTTTAGGCCGTGGTATCGGTTCTGGCGTTGGTAAGACTGGTGGCCGTGGTGTCAAAGGTCAAAATTCACGTAAAAGTGGTGGTACTCGTCCAGGCTTTGAAGGCGGTCAAACTGCGTTATATCGTCGTTTGCCTAAATTCGGTTTCACTAGCCAAATCGCTTTGAAAACTGCTGAAGTGCGTTTGTCTGAGTTGAATAAAGTTGAAGGTGATGTTATTAGCCTTGAAACTTTGAAAGCTGCGAATGTTGTTCGTCGCGATCAAATTCGTGCTCGCATCGTACTTTCTGGTGAAATCACTCGCGCGTTCACTGTACAAGGTGTCGTGTTGACTAAAGGCGCTAAAGCAGCTGTTGAAGCTGCTGGCGGTAAAGTCGAGGAGTAATCTCGAGTGTCTATGACTCCTAGTTCTACTGGTCATGTAAACATGATGAAAGGCCAACCATTTCATGTGAAATATCGTGAAATTATTCGTCGATTAATGTTTTTGATTGGCGCGTTGTTGGTCTTTCGACTAGGAGCGCATATTCCGTTGCCGGGTATTGATAATGTGGCGCTTGCACAGTTTTTTAAAGCTAATGAAGGTACCTTCTTAGGTTTATTTAACATGTTCTCAGGCGGTGCATTAGAACGCATGTCGATTCTTGCATTGGGGATTATGCCGTACATTTCTGCATCGATTATTGTGCAGCTGATGTCTACTGTTGTTCCATCGCTTGAAGCTTTGAAAAAAGAAGGCGAGCAAGGCAAACGTAAGATCAATCAATATACACGTTATGGCACTCTATTTCTTGCACTCGTGCAAGGTGTAGGGATGTGTGCAGGTCTGATCAGTCAAGGTATTACTTTGACTTCAGGCTTGGCATTCTATGTTCCAGCTTTGACTTCTTTAGTTGCAGGAACAATGTTTTTGATGTGGCTTGGAGAGCAGATTACCGAACGTGGTGTTGGTAATGGTATTTCCATGATTATTTTTGCAGGTATTGTTGCCGGGTTACCGAGTTTAGTAATTCAGTCTTTTTCATCTGTACAAAATGGTCAAGGTAGTTTAATTGGTTTAGCTGTATTCGGTTTATTATCGTTAGCAGTTTTAGCAGCGATTGTGTTTATTGAAAAAGCACAACGTCGTATTCCAGTAAACTATGCTCAAAAACAGCAGGGTCGTCGCGTATTTACTGCACAGCAAACACACTTACCATTAAAAATTAATATGGCAGGCGTGATTCCAGCAATTTTTGCAAGCTCTTTGTTATTATTTCCAGCGAGCTTGGGACAATGGTTAGGAAGTGCTGATCCAAATGCAGGGATTGTTAAGCGTAGCTTGCAAGATTTGGCATTGGTGTTATCGCCTGGACAGCCGTTGTATTTAATGCTTTTTGGTGCGTTAATTATTTTCTTCTGTTATTTCTACACGGCGCTTGTATTTAGTCCAAAAGAAGTTTCAGAAAATTTAAAACGTAGTGGGGCATATGTACCTGGTATCCGCCCAGGTGAGCAAACGGCTCGTTATTTAGATCATATTCTTAACCGTTTGACATTTATTGGTGCAATTTACATTACCGTAGTGTGTTTAATGCCTATGGTGCTACAGAGTTCTTTTGGTATTCCATTCCATTTGGGTGGAACATCATTGCTAATTGTAGTTGTAGTGGTAATGGACTTTATGGCGCAGTTACAAGCGCACCTTACTTCGCATCAATATGATAATCAAACGTTAATGAGAAAAACGACTGCTCATCCTAAGGGATAAGCGCACTTAGAGGTTTCATCATGAAAGTACAAGCTTCTGTAAAGAAAATTTGTGGTAGCTGTAAAGTTATCCGTCGTAATGGGGTTATTCGCGTAATTTGTAGCGCAGAACCTCGTCATAAGCAGCGTCAAGGTTAATTTAATTAAGACCTGTTGATTTCAGTAGGCTAATTAGGTTATTATCCGCCCCTCAAGATTTTTGTGGGGCGGTTGATTATCTTGACTGCCTTTTTGGAGAAAATTGAATGGCTCGTATTGCCGGTGTAAACATTCCGGATAACAAGCATGCTGTTATCTCTCTCACGTATATTTTTGGT
>Ga0114982_1000068_pt1 | contig 50215 bp, 38 predicted proteins | sample Shrwel_input2_FT_FD_87183 | JGI IMG/M metagenome (GOLD analysis project Ga0114982, IMG submission 87183) | Subsurface microbial communities from deep shales in Ohio, USA - Utica-3 well 1 S input2 FT | ecosystem: Environmental > Aquatic > Deep subsurface > Shale gas/oil reservoir > Produced... | reverse complement strand
GTACAACCGCACCCGCAGTTCCAGATAATTGGCTCTGTTATCAAAAAAACCAGCGATGATGCCAGCGCAAAATAACCAGACGCCGGCAATAGCGGCAAAAAATAACGCGCCGTGCAGCGGGGAAATCGCATTCAGTTGATAATTGACCTGGCTGGCGCTCAGCAGCGGCTCGGCCCGCCAGAATTCAACGCCCGCTGCAATCAAACAGGCCAATAACACCGCACAGCTGACATTGCCCCAAACCGCGCCCCACTGCGAGCGATTGACCGCAATCAATAAAGCGGCCAGTTTTTTGTGTACGGCGCGGCCGTTTTCCCCTTTTTCGACTTCTGCCGCAAAGCTGGCCGCCGTCATCGCCGGTTGTTTGGTGGCAATGGTAAAATGCAGGATATGCACCAGCATAAAACCCAAGCCGTAATTCAGGCTGACCAGCAAGGCATGCAAAAACGGCGGATAAGCCAGAGTTTCCAGATGCATTTTATTCAGCGCCAGTAGCGCAATAATAACCCCGGCACCACAGGCGGAGCGCAATAACCGCAGAAACTGGCTGTTGTCATGGGCAATATAATGCTCGCCATGGCCGCTGGTGTTAATGGTGATACTTTTTGACAACATCTGGCTGGCACTGCGCCATAACGACAACACACTGGTTTTGGCGGCTGCATCACAGAGCAATTGCGATAGCAGCGTCCGGCCCAGGGTGGCCTGATCCGGTTCTGCATTCAGAATTCTCGCCAGTAAGTTAATCCGATCCAGCGTTTGTTCCAGCCGCTCCAGTAAATGTGCCACCGACACAGTGCTACCGACGCCGGCTCCACGGCGGCGCAGGCGTTCCAGTTGCTGATAACATTGACTGAGCATCACGGTAAAATGGCCTAAGTCGTAAGCTGCCGTTGCAGCAGTCGCATCAAGCAGCGCCGGTTTGCGGCTGGCAATCAATACACTGATTTCGCGGTGCAGCGCGATAAAAGGTGAGTCCGTGCTGATAAGCCTCCGGTCCAGCCGCATCAGTTCAGGTTCAATTTCTTCGGCGGCCACCCAAATACCGAGCATTTCCAGCGCATACCAGGCTTCATCGCGGCAATAAGCGTTGAATTGTTGTTGCTGTTCGGCGGGAGCCAGCTGCCATAACTGCTGAAATAAGCTCAGCAGCTCGCTGGCGCCGCCTGCTGCCAGCCAGTCACTGCAGCCGCTGGCAGACAGTTGTTGCTCCAGCACATCTTTTAAATCTGCGGCCAGCCGCGGTGCCGGATTGAGTTTGTCATAAGCTCTGGCGGTCATTTCGCGCATAAAACCGCGTCTGGCGTAAATGCCAAGACTGACCAGCGCCGGATACAGTTGCAAACTGCCGAGCCATTGCAGCAGTTGGCTGGCGATAGCGCTGGCATCGGTCGGGTTTTCGCGCAGGGCGAGGCTCAGTTTTTCCAGCCGCAATTCAGCGGCAATCTGTTGATGTGGTTGACTCAGCCAGTGGATCAGTTGCTGACAAATCAGCGCGCCATCCGGTTGCGGCGCTAAACTGCGGACTAAAGAGACCGCGCCTTGGGTATTGTGCATAACACTCCTGTTGCTATCTGCCTGGCGCAGCTGGCGCGCCAGGCAGTAAAAACTGTAGCCGTTCAGACCAACGCTTTCCGGACAAAGTTCGGAAAAAGCGCTGGCCCTTGTTTTACGACTGGACATATATACGGCTATAAAGTTAAGCTTTGGCTGATATTTACTCAGTGCAGCAGCAACAACAGGGGATCACATCAGATGGCGGGCCTGCGGTGGAAAAGGATAGTCATAAAAGTGGGCAGTGCGCTGATTGCGCCAGCGGGCAAAGGTTGTTCGACCCGTTACCTGCTGGCCATTGCCCGTTTTATCAGTGAATGTAAATTACAGGGCACTGAAGTGGTGCTGGTGTCCAGTGGCAGCGTGGCGGCCGGCCGGGCGGCGATAGCCTTTAGCCATCAGCCGCTGCCGATCAACGTCAAACAAGCGATGGCGGCGATTGGCCAGAGCCAGATGATGATGATGTGGAGTCAGTTGCTGGATTGGCCTTGTGCCCAGTTATTGCTGACGCATGATGATTTTCGCGATCGCAAAAGATATCTGAATATCGACAATACCTTACGCACCTTACTCAGCCATCAGGCGCTGCCAATCATTAATGAAAATGACACTGTGGCGACGGCCGAGCTCAAAGTCGGTGATAACGACAATCTGGCCGCTATGGTCGCTATTGTGGTCGACGCTGATGCGTTGATTATCTGTTCAGATATCAACGGCTTATATACGGCAAATCCACGTACTGAACCGACGGCGGCATTTATTCCGCAGGTCGATGCTATCACCCCAGAGATTTATGCCATGGCCGGTGGCAGCCATCATGCTATCGGCACCGGTGGTATGCTGACCAAGCTGCAAGCTGCCGCCAAAGCCACCACCCAGGGCATCGACACCCTGATTATCAATGGTCAGCAAGCCAGCAGTTTTGAAGCTTTATTGCAGGGCCAGCCGGTCGGTACCTTGTTCTGTGCGCAGCCAGTGCAGCTCAGTGCGAGAAAACACTGGTTATTACACAGCAGTAAAGCCAGCGCCACTGTCACGCTGGATGCCGGTGCCGTTGCTGCGCTGCTGCACAAAGGCGCTTCTTTGCTGGTGAAAGGGGTTGTGGCGCTGCAAGGTGAGTTTGATAAAGGGGATGCCATCTGGCTGGTCGATCAACAAGGCCAAAAACTGGCGAAAGGGGTGAGTCAGTACAGTGCGCCTGAACTGAATAAAATCAAAGGCGTGCATAGCAGTGAGATCAGTGCCTTATTGGGCTATTGCCCCAGTGAAGTAGCAGTGCACCGCGATGATTTAGTATTAATGGAGCAAGCAGGATGAATCAAAGCACCACCGCAGCCGAAAGTGCAGCCACTTTTGACATCGCGCACTTGTGCCAGCAAGCCAAAGTCGCCAGCCGGCAACTGGCGCAATTGGGTGAAGCCGACAAAAACCGGCTGTTGCTGGCGATGGCGGCTGGATTGGAAGCTGCCACAGCAGAAATTTTAGATAAAAATCAGCTGGATATGCAACAAGCCATCCAGAATGGCTTACCGGCTGCGATGCAGGACAGGTTATTGCTGACGGCGGAGCGGATCAGTGCGCTGGCGGCGGCGGTGCGACACATTGCCGCTTTACCGGATCCGGTCGGGCAAATCAGGCAACTGGCACCCAGACCCAATGGCATTCAGGTTGGCCGGATGCGGATCCCGCTTGGCGTGATTGCGATGATTTATGAAGCCAGACCCAATGTCACTGCCGATGCCGGAGCTTTGTGCTTAAAATCCGGTAATGCCGTGATTTTACGCGGCGGCCGCGAAGCCTTGCAGTCCAGTCTGGCGATTGCTGCTGTGTTACAACGGGTGCTGGTGCAGCACCAAATTCATCCGGCCGCTATTTCGGTGGTACCGGACCCGGATCGGGCGCTGTTATTGCAATTATTACAGCAGGATGCTTATGTCGATTTGGTGATCCCGCGTGGCGGTGAAGGGCTGATCCGTTTTGTCAGCGAGCACAGCCGTATTCCGGTCATTCAGCATTACAAAGGCATTTGCCATTTGTTTGTCGATAAAGCCGCCGATCTGACCAAAGCGCTGGCGCTGCTGGTGAATGGTAAAACCCAACGGCCTGGTGTTTGTAATGCGCTGGAAACCTTATTGGTGCATGCCGATATCGCCGCCGAGTTTTTGCCGCTGGCGCAGCAGGCGTTAGCGGCCCATCAGGTTGAGCTGTTTGGTTGTGCCGACACCCAAGCCTTGTTGCCACAAGTGCAGGCGGCTGCCGAGGGCCAGTTTGATACCGAGTATTTACGCTTGGCGATGTCGGTGAAAGTGGTGGCCAGTTTTGCCGAGGCCATTGCGCATATTGAACAACACAGTTCAGGCCATACCGAAGTGATTTGCACGCAGGATATCAGCCGGGCGCAGCGCTTCTTGCGGCTGGTGAATTCGGCCGTGGTGATGGTGAATGCATCATCAAGGTTTTCTGATGGCGGCGAGCTGGGACTGGGCGCTGAAATTGGCATCTCCACCAGCAAGCTGCATGCCTATGGCCCGATGGGGCTGGAAGCGCTGACCACCGAGAAATACCTGGTGATTGGCGATGGTCAGGTGCGGCAGTCATGATCATCACCGCAGCTTGCTGTCGCAAGCTGCGGATGGGCTGTGATCAGACTAGCCATAGCATTTGTTTGCTTTGAGTCCGGTTAGGGTAATTGTTCAGCGACTGTGATATTGAGTTGCACTGTTGGCGCGACAAAAATAACCCCCTTCGGCGGATTATGGGAGGTCAGTGTCAGTTGCATGGTCTGGCAACTGCCATTGGTCTGCTGCTGTTTAAACACCACAAATTTATTACCGCTGTCCTGACCGCTGAAACTGCCACAACTGATGGCCAGTGACATGTCTTCACTGGCCCGCCCGGAAATATCAAACATCAATGGCTGACTGAAATCACCATCCACCGGAATATTGGCGGTGTAACCGGTAAATTGGTCATACATGATTGGCGGTCTGTTACCACAAGGGTTAAAAATATAGATTTTCTGATAGGTTGCCGTCATATGTTCCTGCGTTAACAGATAGCGGACACCGCCAATATAAATCGGTGGTGGGCTGGCGGCAGGTGCCACCTGCAGTGGGGCGACATCTGGCTCGACAAAGGGGATGTTACAGCCCCGATTGGGATCCACTGCCAGCTCTGCAGGGGCAACCTGGGCCCCTGGATTGTTCTGCTGGGTGGCGAATGCTACTGGGGTGAGCGTGAGCAAAGCGGTGAGTAAGCTTAAATGCGTCGTTCGAAACATGCTGAAATATCCTCAGTTGTCATCGGCAAAAAGAGCGGGCCACTGTTGCCAGCAGCCCGGCTTGGGTTCATTAACCTGAGTTCAGGTTAATTACAAATAGTGACGGTATTGATCAATCGACCAAGTGGCAGATAGTCAAGCTGATACTGCTGGCTGGCGGCAAAAGCGCCTGAGCCAAAACTGTGATCCAGCATCACACCAGGCTGTTTGATTTTCAGCTGATAACTGGCGCTGGCTGGTAATGCGATGGTCACGCTTTGCAACTGTGTCAGGTCGAGTTTGGTGGTCGTGCTGTAGTCCATGCTAAATAAGCTGTCGGCTGGCAAACTGCTTAGACTGAATTCCAAATCTAGTTGCATCGGGCCGCTATATTGGCTACAACCCTTGATGGCGGTCAGTTCCAGCTGTTGTAAGCGCGGTAGTTTTTGCGTGGCTAAATCCAGCTGAAAATTATCTTCCAGCATGGTGGCACTGTTAAATTTGAGTGGCGGCATTTGTGAGCCAAACACGGCCACACTAACAGCATCACCTGCTGTCATTTTGAGTCTGTGGTTAAAATAACCCTGCGCATCCACGGCGACTTTCACGCCATTAATCAGTAAACCAGGTTCAGGCACCAGGATGTTGTCATCCGGATCAAGCAGCCGGCCTTTGACATTGCCCTGAATCGTCACTTGTGGCTGACTGACCTTGATGCTGATATTGCCGCGGCTTTGTTGCCCGCTGGCATCTGTCACTGTTAATTGCAGCAGGTAGTCGCCGGCAATATCAGCACTAAAAGTCGGTGTGGCGGTCAGGGCATTATCCAGCCGGGCTTGACTCCCGGCTGGTGGTTGCAAGGTCCAACTGAAACTCAAGGCTGTTTGTTCCGGATCCTGACTGGCACTGGCATCCGGCTGGAATAAATCGCCGACTGTGCCACTGAGGTTGTTGCCACCTTTGAAATTGATGACTGGTGGTAAATCCGTACTGACCTGGATGTCGTGCCGGCTTTGCGCTGAGATGCGGTTGCCGTTTTGCACCACCAGTCCGAGCCGGTAATGGCCAGCCTGCGTTGGTTGGAAGCTTGCAACCGCCTGATCGATATTGCGCAGTGGCTGGCTATTGTCAGGGCTGGCGAGCAGACTCCAGCGATATTGCAGTGGGAACTGGCCTGGCTCTGTGCTGGCACTGCCATCCAGTTGGATCTGTTGCTGGGTGAGTGTTGTGGTGGCGGCTTTGATCACGGCGACTGGCCGGGCTGGTACTTCAATCAACCAGTGGCGTGGCTGGGAGGTCAGTTCCTGATCGGACACCTGCAACGATAGCAGATAGATCCCAGCGACATCCGGCGTCAGCTCCGCCTGAATCTGGTCCTGTTGTTGGATTGTTGCGGTGCTGGCGGCTGGTTTGCTGAGCAGTTGCCAGAGATAACTGATTGGTTTTTGCTCCGGATCCTGACTGCCAACGGCGCTGAGCTGCAGTTTGTTGCCTGGCTGGGCAAAGGCTGCGGCAGTCAGTTGGGCTATCGGCGGTAAGTTGGCGTTGCTGAATTCAAGGTCCAATCGACTGACAGCACTTTGTTGGGCGGCATCTGTGACCTGTAACTCAATCTGATAACGTCCGGCCATATCCGCGGTAAAGTTGCTATCCATCGCAGTGGCTGCACTAAAGCTGCCGCGACTGCCGGCAGGTTGCTGTATTAGCCGCCATTGATAGCTGAGCTGGCTCTGATCCGGATCCTGACTGGCGCGGCCAGATAAGGCGATGGCTTTTGCTGGCTGCTGCAGTTGTGTGTCCGCAATGATGATTGCTTCCGGTAAGCTGTTGCTGGTGGCATCCTGCACCTGAACTTGCCAAGTGCTGGCGGCTTGCTGTTGTTGGTTATCGGTGACTGTTAGTTCAAATTGGTAGGAACCTGCCACATCAGGCACAAATTCACTGAGCAGCGCATCGGCATTGGTCAGCGTCGCTTTGCTAGCGGTCGGCGCTTGTTTTACTTGCCACAAAAAGCGACTGAGCCTTTCTTGCGGACTTTGCGAGTGCATTGCGTTTAACTGCAATAATTGTCCCACTTTGGCTTGTTTTGGCGCACTCACAACCGCGACAGGGGCAGGTCCGGTCTGAACTTGTAGTTGCACGCTGGCGGCTTGACTGGCCGTTTTGCCATCATTCACCACTAACGACAAGCGATAGCTACCTGATTGAGTCAGACTGAATTGCAGTTCGGCTTTGTGCTGATCCGCCAGTGGCAGCGCTGTATTATCCGGTCCGGTTAAAGTCCACTGATAACTCAGCGGGTCATTGTCGGCATCCGTAGAGCCGCTGGCATTGGCACTGATGTTTTGATTGCGCTGGTAATGTTGTGCTGCGCTGGCCAAGGCAATTTTGGCCACAGGGGCCTGGTTTTGTTTGATCTCTGGCGCTGGTTTTGTGGCAGTGCCACTGCCGCCGCCACCACCGCAGCCAGCCAGCAGCATGGCGCTGCAGAACATTGAGAGTAGTGCTTTATGTCTTGATTGCATGTTACATCCTTGTGGTTCTTCTTCAGCCAAACAGCTGTGAAAATGTTGCAAAAGTGAAATATTAATTAAACTTAGTGTGCTTCAGTAAAAAATACGGCACAAGCCTTGCTGGCTGATATTTATTAATTTTATGCGATTGAAGTCGGTTTTTGGTTGATAAATTGATGATATATGTGGTTTTTTGTTGCATTAGTCACAGTGTGAAACCGCCATTTGCAGTAACAGAAGCTGCAAGTGCCACCTGCTGTTGCTGGCTAAAGCCAACTGATGTTACGAGTTCAGGTTGGTTTTTTGCGTTAAAACGAATATTGCTGCGTTAAAAACACTCCATCTCTAACCATTACTTAAAGTTATGTTAATTAAAGTTTAAGTTTATCGCTGTTTAATCTGCTTCCCTACCGCTATGCGTCGGATTTAGATCGTAATCTGACTAAATTGTTATATCTGGCTACTGACAACCCACTTAATTGATAAATTCATTATAACAAAATAATCACATTGATCCCTGTTATGTCACTTGTGTAATGATGCTGCCGCTCAAGGTCGTGCTGAAGCTCGCTGCGCTTTGGGGCCGTGGCCGTCAGAACCAACAGGGATAATCAGATGCGGAAAATGTTTTTATGGGGCGCTATCACATTGCCATGGCAGTTGTTCGCTCAACAGCAAATGTGTGAAACCACTTTGCAAATCAGCCACTATCAGCCTCAGTCATGTTATTACCAGTACCAGCAGGCGCAATGTCAGGATGTCTGCAGTAGTGCCGACCCAGAGTTTAACCCGGCTTGCTTTAAACAGTTGGCGTTGCCGTGCAGCCTCAGTGCCGAGTTACTGGCCACTGCACCTGGGCGGCAGCAGCGTTATCCTTACCGCTGGGTTCATCTGGCAGATTTATTGGCGTATCCGCAGCTGATCAGTGAACTGCATTTATTTCAGAGTGCGCTCTACGCTGAACTCTATCATGAGTTTGTCAGAGCCCCGGCCGAAGTCGGTTTTAGCCCGGCCAGTGATGAGCTGAAAAAAGAAAATTTCCGCCTTTCGGCTTTGACCGGTTTATCCGCCATGACGGATCCACTGCGCTATGCCGGTTTATATCGTCGTTACAGTCTGGGTAAAGCGCTGGAAAGCAGCTTCCGGAACAATCTGTCATACCTGAAAAGTCAGATTGAACGTTACCCCTATTATCAAGCGGCAGAACGGCTTCAGCTCAACACCGAGCTGGATAGCCTGGCGAACAACCAACTGAAATTCTGGCAACTGACAGCCGCCGCTGGTTTGGATGTTGTGCTCAGCAGCCGGATCAAGCAGCTTAATCAGCGGCTGGAAAAATTCGCCGAAACCGTGCGCAAACTCAGTCCGGCCCACCAACAGTGGATGTTGGCCAAAAGTGCCGTGCTGGAACCATTCCACCCAGCTGCGATTCAATCATGTAACAACGCTATTTGTGTCAGCGCTATTGTCAAAGACCGTCAGGATTTGCCGGCGCAAGACGGCCGGCTTAATCAGTTTGAAAAATTACTGACGATGTTGAGCAATGAAGCGCTGGTGTTGCTGCAAGCCTACAACGACAACTATCAACCGAAAAATCCGACTGAGTTAACCAGGCCTGACTTTGCCGGCTTTGTGCAGAAACAATGGCAAAGTTACCTCAGCGCGCCCTCTGATACTGCTTTGCAAAGACTGGGCACTGCCATCAATGTTGCCTTTAACGTGCAGAATGTCTCGGGGGCTGAAGTGTTTGCCAGACTGGCTGCCAGCGCCGATGAAAGTGTGCAGGGCTTTTCCACGCTGGCATCCTATCAACAGCAGCCGGTGTTGTTATGTCAGCAGCAACGCAGCATTGCACCGGAATTGCAGCAAATCCAACAGCAAATGCACCAACTGGCTGAGGAAGGCAGAAGTATTATCCGCCTGATGCTCAAGCAAGGGCATAGCGCCGAATTGTTAAGCCGATTGCAAGTGGTCATGGCCAGGATCCCACAACTGGTCGCACGCAGCAACGCCATTGCCACTGTCGATCAATTCAACACCGATCGAACTATCCATATCAGTTGGGATCTGCAAAGCGCTGCAGCCGACAGTCTCAGCAGTGCAGCAACCACAGTGGCGATCGAATATCTCGAATACGACGGCATGTTCTGGTTGCCATCGATGTCCGCCACAGTGCAACAACTGATCCCGACAATTGCCGACATTTCGACCATGCAGGGTTCATTACTGCCAGCCGCCATTGGTCCGGGCTCACCCATGCATGAGCTGGATCTGGTCATCCGACAAACCCCTTATTCCGGCTGCCAGCCGGGAAATAAAGAGCTGAAGCTGGTGGTGCGGATCACCGATCCAACCGGTGACAGTCGCCGCAAAGTCCTGACAGCACAATTAGAGCAATTATAGGAGCAATGATGAAAAAGTTCATGAAAATCAGCGTGATCAGCATGTTGCTGAGCGCCGGCCAAGTGCAAGCCGCTGCCGAGGAAATGTTTAATGCCAATCTGCAATGTAAGTTAAGGCAGACCAGTACCGGTGATGTCTACGCGCCGCCTTGTCAGTTTAATGCCAGAGTCAAAGACGCCGATGCCAATCATGATTACGCCAGCCATAGCATGATTCGCGCTGCGTTGTTTAAAACTCAGCTGGATTATGATTTTGTCTGTGATTCGATTCGGCCTTTATCTGTTGGTTACATATTAAAAGCCGGCGAACATGCGCAGTCCAATGGTCGTATTGCCGGCAGCAAACAGTCCGGCAACAATCATCTGGAGCTGACGCACGAATTGGCCACTGCCAATCTGACGATTGATGGACTACACGGGGCCGCAGGTTTCCAGGCCATTAAACCAGGCTGCCGGCTGGTGGTGACTCAACTGGTGTCTTATCCGGAACCGAGCTATTTCAATTTACTGGCCAACAACCTGGCCAGTTATAACGCGCAACTACAGAACCTGGTGCGCCTGACCAGTACCAGTACCGATTATCTTCAGCTGATCACCTCAATCGATAATGCGGTAGCAGTGCTGGAAATGTTGCAGTTTGATAATGAAGATGAATTGCTACTGGCCATGTTAGTAGCGTCTATCGACCAGCTAAAACAAACGAAACAAACCTTATCCAATCAATGTGGTGGTGGCAGCCAGAGTTCTTATTGCTCAGCTGAAATTGGCCGGTTACGCGATTCCCTGGCAGCCAGTATCGTCAGTAACGAAAGCAATATCCGCCACCTCATTGCCTATTTAGAAAACCAGATTGCCTGGTTAAACAACCATACCATCGGCAGGGACTTACTGGTTCTTCGGCAAGCTTACAGTCGGTTAAAAACGCTGCTGTAAAACCCTGATTCATGCAATCAGTTAAATAAAACAACAGAAAAGGATTTGAGATGAAGAAAAATATGCTTTGTCTGGCGGTGGTGACCGCAGTATTGGGTATCAATACTGCTTCCGCCATGCCAGACGCCAGAAAAGGTAATCCATTGCCAGCGCTTGGCATCCAAACGCCAGCCGGGGTGGGCGATGTGGTGGTCGACCATGAGTTTCCGACCACCTTGCATGTCGGACCTGCAGCCGAGAAAGAAATTGTTGGTATTTATGCGGAGTTAGGCTCAACCGGCCCAATGTGTGCCGATTTTATTAATATTCATTCGCAGACGTATCTGACACCGGCGACGCCGATGCAGAAAGAAATCGCCTACAAGAAAAATGAATATGTCAGTAATTTTTATCAACTGACCTATGCCATTCCCCGCAGCAACGTTGAAGGCTTAAAAGCCATCAGTGATGCCCGCAAAGAAGTGCGCAATGCCGGCAATGCCAACAAAGAGTTGCTGGCCAGTTACAACGCGATCAACGCGGAATGGATGGAATTGAATACCAAAATTTCTTCCTTAAAAGCTGAAATCAAAGATCTCGATACCCAGCAGAACATGGAAACCAATCAGTGCATTCTGACCAATGGTACCAATCAGACCGCTTTGGTGAATTGCATCATGGGCGTGATGAACAAATATGCTGGCATCCGGACTGCGTTGAATACTGAGCTGGCGGCGCCACAAGCCCGTCGCGACGTGATTAAAAATGATTATTACCGGTTAAAAGGCCAATACGATGCCCTGACGCAGGAACTGGCTTTGCTGGAAAGTGATATCGGTTTCCACAGTATGATCATTAAATCTCAGCTGAGTATTGTGCAAAACGCCTGGCAGTTAGAGAAAGATATTGTCGATACCGAAGGCGGCAAAGTGGTGGGGCGCGCCAGCGCCGGTTATAACCTGTTCGCCCAGGAAACTGCCAATCTGACCCGTGCTTTACAAAACGTTGGTTTGAACAACTACAGCGTGAAGCAACTGGACGTATTTAACGTCGCGCTCAATTCCGGTGTCACTGTGGGTAACCCCACAGTTTAGGTCGAAGGTAGTCCGTTGTTTATCAAAAACACCTGGGCTTTCCCGGCGGATACCCTGGTTAACAAAGGTTTATTAAGCGACTGGGCAATGCCATTTGAACGGGCTGAGCGTGGCAATGTGATCCATTTCGATACCATGGACCGCAATTCATTTGGTTCAGGTGGTTTAGATTTTTATGTCACCAAAGCAGCCCGTTGTGGCGAATACACTCAGGAAGTGACGGAAGAATATCAGGGAACAGAACAGGGACAAACTGCCTCCTGGAAAGTCACCCGCCGTTTGTATGAGCCTCAACCAAACCGGGTGGTGTTTAGTCAGGCGATTGGTCTGAGCTACAACTATTACGCCTATCCTGGCCCGATTAAAGGTGAATGTTCGATCGATGTCGATCGGATGAGCAGTTACTGGCGCAATCAGGGACAGAAAAAAAGCTGGAAATGGTTCCGTACCAATACCTCCACCTGGGATGAAACCCGCAGCTATGCCAGTGAAAACATGGGCATGAACTGTACGCTTGATCTGAAACCTGAATCCAATGATCCGGTGGAAGCCGCCAAGCTGGCAGAGAGCTTCGAACGTGAAATGTACAACGATATGTGGCAAATGTTCCTCGCCATTTATGCCAAGTCTTATCAGGTCGAAGTGGTTGAGCCTAATGTGAAAGATCCAGGCAAGAGCACCGTTGGCGAAGCCTTAGGTAGTGGCGTACTGAAAATTTGTCCGGCCAATGCTTATTGTCAGTTTGCCAATATCGTGTTGAAAACCCTCGATGAAATCGGCGGCTCCAAAGCACAGGGCACCACCTCTCATACTTCGACCCAATACGGTCGGATCTGGAAACGCTACAACAAGAACACCTGGACCATCAAACAAGGCAACGCATTAATCAAAGCCAAAGTTTGTATTGACCACAGACAATGTAACTAAACCGGCAGTCCGGAGGCGCGCATCGCTGTGCCTCCGGCTGTATTGATAATGAATTGAGGTGCCCTTTGAAAGTAAAACTAGCCTTATCCGCCATCGCGATTGCAGCCATGGCCGTTTTTGTGATCCAGCAGCAGCCTGCACAGCAGGATGCGCTGGCATCTCAACCTATCGCCGCCGCTGATCCGACTGAGCAGACCAAGCCCGCAGCAGTGGCGCCAGTAGTCACACCTGTGGAAGACACCCTGCAAAGGGTTGCCAGCAGCGATCAACTGGTGACCGAAAAACTGCAAGCTGTGCTTGATGACAACTCAGCGACCGATCTGACGACTGAGCTGCAAAGCCTGGCGGCAGCTTTTCCGGAATTAAAAGACAGCATCGACAGCTATATCCGGGACAGCACCATGCAAAGTGACAAGGTCGCTCACTATAAGTTGAAAGTGCAACAACGCAATGAACAGGCGGCGGCGGACGGTGCTTTGTCAGATATCACAGACAGTGAACTGGATTATGAAAAGCAGCAGTTATTGGCCGAAGCCAAAATGCTGGGCAATAAAGCGGTGGAACTGAACAGAGCCATACGTTTGGCGGCTTATGGACATAAAGCGCAACTGTGAAACAGGGGCGCAAAGGGAAAAGGATTAACATGAAACAATTTTCAGCGCTGTGCCTTGGCCTATGGTTTGCTGCTGTTGTCGTGTCCCCGCTGGCAGCAGCGGCTCAGTCCGGCAAAACGAACACCAGGCCAGAGGCCAGAATTATCCAGCCAGCGACGCCGGATCCCTGGTATGCAGCTGATCAGCGCCTGAGCTTTGACGGTCGCAGCAGTGTGGACGCTGATGGCGACCGGCTGAGTTATCAGTGGAGTTTGTTTGATAGTCAGCAGCAACAGTTGCCACTGACGGCCAGCAAATCGCCGGTATTGACAGTGCAATTAAGTCAAAGCGGCAGCTATGTATTGTCGCTGGTGGTGCATGACGGTAAAACCGCCAGTGTGCCGGTGACAGTCAGATTCCGCATTGCCGCTGCTGCCACCTTAACGGCTGACGCAGGCCCGGCACAACAAGTCAAAGTAGGGCAGTTGGTTGAGCTCAGCAGCCAGCATTCTGTCAGCCAAAGCCTGCTGACCAGTCAGCAATGGCAGTTCCTGCAGCGGCCGGCGGCTAGTCAGGCGCAATTGCTGCAAACGACAACCGCAAGCACAGCTTTTGTCCCTGATGTCCCGGGTGAGTACAAAGTCGGGCTCAGGCTGGCGAATGCAGAGCAGCAAACAGCCAGCACTGTGGTCAGTATTCAGGCGCAAAGTGCCAGCCAGAACAGTGTGCCAGTGGCGGTGATTACCGCAGCATCACGCTTGACCCATCCGGATCGGGCCATCTTATTATCTGCAGCCCAGAGCAAGGATGCGGACGGCACGCAGTCATTGCATTATCGCTGGCGGGTGTTGCAACAGCCGGTCGCGAGTCAGGTGCAATTCAGTGATGTCGTGGGCAGTACAACCAATTTTCAAGCCAATAAGCCGGGCAATTATCGGGTTGAACTGCAAGTAACAGATCAAGCGCAAGCAGCCGCGACTGCGGTGATTGAGCTGAAACTACAGTCAGGCGCGCTGCCGCCAGTGGCTCGCTTTGATGCCCCGGCCACAGGGAGGCCGGGCGATAAGCTAATGTTGGATGCCTCTGCCAGTACCAGCCAAACCCAGCCTTTGAGTTATCAATGGCAGTTGTTAGCCCGTCCTGAACATAGTCAGGCTGAACTGCAGCAAGCTGACCAGGTGCAGGCCTGGTTCACCCCCGATGTCGTTGGTCAATATGTGCTGGCGTTACAGGTTTCTGATGGCCAAACGACCGTCAGAAGTTCAGGTTGGCTGATTGATGTGCCGGCCAGGCCCGTCGCCCGTATTGCCGCTGCCAGCAGTGCCTTAACTGGTGAAGAAGTGCAATTGGATGGCAGCGCCAGTCGCGGTGCTGATGGGACAGCGCTCAGCTATCGCTGGACTTTGTTGGCGGCTCCTGTTGCGGCACTGCCATTGACCGGGGCGGATCAGGCTCTGGTCAGTTTCACGCCGCCAATTGCCGGTCCCTATCTGTTTGGCTTAGTTGTTCTTCAGCAGGGCCTTACTTCAATCGAACGGCAGCATCTGGTGATGGTGACGACAGATTTACCGCCTGTGATCAAACTGGCGGGTCCTGTGCTGCTGCATGGCCGGGTCGGCGAGTTATTTCAGCCCGATGCCAGTCAAAGTAGTGATCCTGAGCTGACCGCCTTAACTTTTCACTGGACGCTTAGCAAACCAACACAAAGTCAGGCGCAACTGCAACATGCCGGGAGTGCCAGCCCGTCTTTAGTGGCTGATGTGGCCGGCGTTTATCAGTTGCTGCTGACTCTGACCGATGCCACCGGGCAAAGCAGTACCGCCTTGGTCGAGGTGCGCGTGACGGAGCCACAACCGATTATTAGCGGAGAAATTTCTGGCCGCTTGTTAGACCCGGATGGCGAAGTCCTGTTGCAAAGCCCGCAATTAAGCATCAACCAACAAAGGGTTGCGGTCGACGCTGCTGGTTTTTTCCGCCATCGCCTCAGCCTGGAAGCACAACAACAGATCAGGCTGCAGATCACAGGCGAGGGGTTGCCGGGGTTAAGTTATCAAACTGAAGCTATCACCGAAGATAACTTCCGGCTGGAACTGCCGGTGCAACAATTGCCCGTTGCTGTGCCGCTGCTGATGACCGTGATGCAGGGCTGTGCCAGATACGATGGGCCTGCCCGGTTGGAACTTGAGTTTAACCTCAGCGGGATCCAGAGCCAAACCCAGTTTACCGGCCATTTCAGTCAAAAGGTGACGGTTGATTTGCGCCAATTTGAACCTGTCAGCCTGCTGTTACCGGCCGGGGCCAGTTATCAGGTCAATGTCACGACTCCCGGGGTGCTGTTGGATCATAGTTTTGGCTCCGGCACTTTTGCGCCAAGCCAACACTATCAGCATGAATATCTCACTTTCGGTGACTTAATGAATTCTTTTACCGTTTGTAAATGAATGAAAAATAAACAATTGAATAATTCAGGGGAAAAACTATGAAACAGCATTTGATTGCCGCCTTACTGGCGGTTGGCGCAGCCCAGGCCAGCGCCGCCGACGCGATTTATATCGGTGGCGTTAAGTACAGCTATCAGGCCAGTGATTTCACTGCCATCACTGCAACGACCAAAGTGAACGGTGCCGATGTGCAGTATGTGGCGGGTTACAAAATCAGTATTCCGGTGTATGTCGATGAACCGGATGACTATTACGACTACGCCACGCTGATTTTTGATTTAAAAGCTGAAGTCAGTGCATTGGCCGTGACTGAGCCGTTGAAACTCAGTTATGACGTCAGTTGCAGTGGTATTCCGATTGGCAGCGATATGGATTTGATTTTCTCCAAGCGCGGCAAAGTGACGCCAGCCCGGTTAACAGTGTATGAAATGAACAAAACCAATGGCCAGTGTACCTCGCTGGACGTGCTGATCCGCAAACAAGGCAGCGTCAGTCAGAACATCAATACCGACATCAGCGCTATCAAGTTTGATGCTTTGATTGCCATTCAAATGGATTAACCACAAAGGAACTGCTGATGTTGAAAAAAATGCTTTGGTCTTTCACCGCCTGCGCCACCTTGGGGTGCGCTGCCGTCGTCACAGCCAGTGCAATGGCGATGCCGCCTGAGCTGGCGACTGTTGTCGATCCGCAATGGCATCAACATCCATGTGACATGCGTCGAAATCAGCAAGCAAAGTTGGCACTGGCGGCTGAAGAGGCGGGATCCGCCACTAGTCAGCAGAGCGCTCCGATTTATATCGGTGGCGTGCGCTACGCCGTCAATCAGACGGTGATGGTGCCGGTCTACACCGAGCGTTATGTGCCCGGTGGGCCATGCCCTGGCGATTTTCCCAGGTATGTCAAAGAGTTTGCCGGTTATCACGTCGATATCCCAGTGGATGGTGACGAGGGACAGAGTTTGTTCTTTGATATTTCCGGTCGCGCCGGTGCCAATTTTAATCTCAGTGTCAGCTGCGGCAGTTTCAGTGCCGCGGACCAGGGCAATAAATTCTTTATCTCACAGCGTCTGGTTACCAACCACAGCTGCAAGTTGATGCAAATTGAGTTAAAGGGCCGTGCTGAGGTTGCGCCGTCGGTGGAATTGATGATTTCAATTGCGGAAGAAATTTGAAGCGGCGGCTATCGCAGTCAGTCGTAACAGGCTGTTGTCGTTTTTGGTAACAGCTGTTTAGCGTCATAACAACGAAAAAGGATCGAACCATGTGGATTAGATATTCTCTGCTATTGGTCAGTTGCTGGCTATCCGGCAGTGTGGCTGCCGCAGGTCTGTGGCAGGTCGGGCCGCCGGCAGCTCCGGCTGATTTGGTGGTTGACCCGCAAATGGTCATTTGTAATGCCGACCAGCTAGCCGCTGACGCGCATGATACGGAGCAGAATGTGTTGCTGCAGGCCGCTGAGCCTATTTACATCGGCGGCGCCCGCTATGCGCTCACTCAAGCCCAGCTCACCGCGTCATTTGGCGAGTTTATGGGGCCTTGTAATCATTTATATCGCTGGTTTAAAGGCTACCAACTAGAAATTCCGGTGTATGGCGATTATGGCGAACATTTGTTTTTTGATATTTCAGGCCGTGCCAGCGCTGAACTGAATTTAACCGTCAGTTGTGGCAATTTTAGTGCCAGCGATCGCGGTAGCAAGTTTGTCATTGCCCAGACTGAGGCAACCCGGCATTCCTGCCAAAGTTTGAAACTGGTATTTAGTGGCAATCACGCGTCTCCGCCTGAGGTGAATTTGATCATCGCTATTACCGAACAAATCCCAGTCAATTAACTGTTGATGGACTGTAGGAACCATCGCCAGTCCATCCCTCAATCAAAGGAAGTGTTATGTGGAATAAAGTGTGTTTGATAGTCGCCAGCTTTACCAGCCTCGGTCTTTCGGCGGCAGTGACTTCGCCGGGCCAGGCCGGCTCTGGCCCCGTCCAGTTGCAGTCTGCAGCTGAGCTGCAATATGCCGCTTGCGAATGTCACCGTCAGCCTGGCCGTTATCCCTGCCAAATCCCTTATTTATCAGAGCAGTGGCTGGATGAAAATGCCATCGATGAGCAGGCCGAAGTGCAACAAATGGCGACGCCCATTTATATCGGCGGTGTTCGTTATAGCGTGGCTAAATCAGCCATGACGCCGGTATATCGCGAGCGTTATCTGCCACCGAGGCCATGTTTAGATGAGGAGCCAAGATTAGTCCGTACTTTTATCGGTTATAAAGCCAGTATTCCGGTGGATGGTGATTATGGTCAGTCGCTGTTCTTTGATATTTCCGGCCGTGCCACCACCGAGATGGGGCTGAAAGTCAGTTGTGGCAGCTTCACAGGTACTGATAGTGGCAACAAATTTATTATTTCCGCTCAGCAAGTGACCCAGCAAAGCTGCCGCAGTATGGATATTGAGCTCACCACCAACAATGCCAGTGCGGATGTCAATTTAGTTATTTCTATTGCGGAACAGTTGTAAAAGGAGCTGCCTGACACCTTGGTGGCAGGCAATGTTCAAACTGAAGATAAGGATACATTGATGAAAACATTTTATGTTCTGTTACTGGCAGGCTGGCACAGTATCGCCGCTGCCCAACAATTGCCGCCGCCGGCAGTGACAGTGAATCAAGAAGCAGTGCAACTGTCGATCGAGCAGTTCACGCCTGTGATTGAAAACTGGGGCAGCCGCAAAGTGGTAGTTGGTTATGAGGCATGGTTGGATGTGAAAGCCAGCGAAGGGAAATCATCTTTGCTATTTAAAGCACAGAGTGAAGTCGCTGGTCGTTGGTTTTCGGCCAATTTTGCCATGACCGCCAAACTGAGCTGTAGCGGTATTCCGGTTGGTATGATGAAGATGTACGGCAAAAGAGTTGGCAACGAATCAACGCCGGCTCAGGGTCAATTGATTGAAGTGCGGCATCAACTTGATCAGTGTCAGCAAGTACGGATTTATCTGGCGAAGGAGGGCAATCTTAGCCGGCAGTTTTATACAAAAATTGAAAAAATTGATTTCAGTTTAAAAATTTATGCGGAGACTGTTTGATGAAACGGATTTTTCAGACCGCGATTGCTGTGTTGCTGGCAGTCAGCAGTACTGCTGCATCGGCACAGACCGGCACTATCAGCTTTAGCTTGGCGGATTTTCAACCACAAAATCAAGATTATCGATTAACACTGGATCCGGCGCTGCTGGCGCAGAGCCCGCTGGTGATCAGGCTGTCCGCTGAGGTCGGTGGGCAGGGCACGCTGCAGAGCAGTCTTATCAATAGTTGCAGTTATGTCCAGGCCAATAGCTGTACCGGCAGCACCAGAGCTGTCCAGCACAGTCAGCGCAATTTTGAAGTGGCTGTGCAACTCAGTTGTGATGACCGTGAGTTACTTGCGGCGACCTACCATGACAGCGAGTTTAGCAATGAAGTGCTGACCGCGACGGCTTCAGTGCTGAAGATGGAAGAAGCCGTCGTCGTACAGAATCTCAGTCAATGTCAGCAAGCCGTGTTGGTATTTCGTCGTTTGGACGGCCAGGCACTGGATCATCTTAGCGGTAACCTCAGTGTCGGTACCTCTTCTTCCACAGCGGGTTTAGTGATTAAGGAAGTCAGATAATGCAAAAAACCATGTTAGCTTTATGGGTACTCCTGCAGGCGGCGACGGCTCAGGCGGCGGCGATAGATATTGGCGGCTCGATTCAGCAATTAAAATTTTCCGATTTTTCCGAGGTGAAAGAGAAATATGCCAATACCGAAGCCGTAGTGGCTTATGAAACGACCCTCGATGTGGCTGGGGATGTTGGCGCTAATGTTATATTCGAAGTTGGTGGCGAGGTAACTACCCGTTGGTTTGCCGGCAATCTGGTGATGAATATGACAGTGACTTGTTTATCGCCCCGCCTCAGTTTGCCGCTGCTGATTGGGACTGATACCGATACCGGTATCCGTTTCGAGCATCAGTCTTATAAAGTCCGGCCCGAAATTTCGGTGGAGAAAAACACTGGCGGTGATTGTCAGCAGTTGCATATCCGGTTGGATAAAGTCGGAACACTGAGCAGAAAGTTTTATACCGTCGTCACTGATTTACAATTTCGCGTCCACTTACTGGAACGCCACCCAGGTTAGCTTAGCGCAGCGCAGTTAAGGCTGCGCTGCTCACTCGGAGTCAAGCATGAAAGTAATCGCAGGATCGTTATTGTTGTTGCTGGCAGCGCAAGTGCAGGCATTACCCACTTATATTGTGGGTGACCAACTGACACTCTATAGCAGTGATTTTAAAGTGTTGAATCAGTTCTATAAAAGAGAAAATGGTGTCGATGTTTATGCAGTAACAGGCTATGAAGCGGAGTTTGACACTTATGGCACCATCAATTTAACCAGGATGAATTTTGATTTATCCGGCGAGGTGGCTGCCAATTGGAGTTCATCAAATTTTGCAATGGATGTCGAGCTCTATTGTGATAATACCTTGATTGGGCGGGATCAGTATGAAGGTATTCGTCATAACAATGTCAGTTATCTGGTAAAACCGCAGATTTTAAAACCCAATCATCCTATTCCAGGCAAGTGTGAAAAGATTAAAATCAGGCTGTTAAAGCTAGGCAGTTTGTCGCGAAAATTTTATACCCGTATTACTGACATCAATTTACGTTTGTATCTGAGCAGCAATTTTTAGGTTGAAGGCCGCTCCAGAGTGGGCCGCCTTTCAAAGCCGGAGCTTATGGCAATGGCCAGTCAGACATCTGACTGGCCATTGCTGTTGGCTTGGTGTTTAGCTACAAGCCCCCCAGTTCACACCATCTTGACTACATTCTTTTAAGATGGTCTGATCATCGCGGGTGGTTTGTTTCTCCCAGCGGCCATCGCTGCGTTTATTGATATGAACGCGGTTTTTCGTTCTGTCATCGGTGGAGCGTTTGTACCAACTGTCGACAGAGATTTTCGGTTCTTCATCAAACTTATAACCTGTTTTTGCCAAGTGCTCATACAAGGTCAGTAGTTGCAGGCTCGCTGCTTTATCTTTTAAATTGACCCAATCTTTTAGCTGCGCATACTCAGTGTCTGTTGGTCTGATATTAAAGCGCGTTTCATAAAAGATACCACCCCGATAGTAGCTGACGTAATAGTACTTTAGATAAGGGTTATCGAAACTGGCAGCCTGGCATTGGACTGGATCTGAAACTTTGTCCGACGCGGCACTGTTTTGTAGGGTAAAAGTATCGCCGTTCAATGATTTAAAGCTGATTTCTTCTTGACCTTCACAGCGAAAATCGGCGTCATCACCCAGATAATTCAGCGTATCCTGGGTATAGCTGTAAGTGGCATTGTTCCAGCTTTGTTTTTTGGTTTCCCGCAAGTACACTGGTCTCTGCACTGTGCTGCGGTCGTCCTGCATTTTCTCCAGCTTGGAGATAAAGCCATTGGGCAACCAAATGGCGGTGTCACGATACCAGGCTTGTGGATACGCATTGTTGTTGTCTATTTCGCTACCTTGATAAAACAAGGTACGGATATAGGTGGCATCAGGATATTGTTTTTTCAGCGAATCGCGATAGGCGAAACTGGCTTTCAGTCCTGTCACTATACTTTGGGCTAAATCGTAACTGGCCTTGTCGTTATTTTGGATAAAGTCAGCAAAAATTTTCTCGGCCGAAATATTATGTTTTTGCACTATGCTGCGGATTTGATCCTGTAATTCAGCGCTGATGTCTTGTCGCAATGACTGATTGGCCTTTAAGGTTTCGCAGCTGCCTAAACCTTGTTGTTGGTTTTGTAGTTTTTGTAAAATTTGCTCATATAGCACTGAGGTCAGTGGCGAAATATGCAGCACATCTTCATTGCTCAGTGGTTTTAGTTGCGGTGGGCGAGCCATCTGATAAGCCGCTGTGACTGGGCCGCTATCTTCGTCAATAGCGCCAACCGGCACATCGACATATAAAGTGGCATAAGCAGCACATTCCAGCTGCGCTGCTGTCATTTCAAGCAGGTAATTGCCTAGTTGTGTTGAGATCGCCGCAGGTTCATCAGCGTCTTTGCTTTTATTGCCGTTCAGATCCAGCCACACTGTCGCGCCACTAACATAACCATCTATGACTTTACCGCTGATTTTCTGGTCATTAATGCGGGCAAAACTGGCGTTGACAGTACAGTTGGCTGTAACAGCTGTGGTGGTAAATTGATTATCGGTTAAAGTGCCATTACAGCCGGTGGCGCTGGCAATTTTGTAGCCAGCAGCGGGTGTCAGCGTAAAAGTAGTGGTGGCACCATGCTCAACAGTAGCACTGGTTTGGTTCAAGCTACCGCCTGTGCTGGTGGTGGTATTGATGGTGTAAGTATTGAGTTTATATTGCGCGGTGATAGCACAGTCAGCAGTGACAGCACCTGTGGTGTATTGATTGCCATTGAGGCTGCCATTACAACCTGACACGCTGGCTAAGTTATAGCCTGCCGGCGGTGTCAGCGTAAAAGTGGTGGTGGCGCCATGCTCGATCGTCGTCGTGGTTTGGTTTAACATCCCGTCTGTGCTGGTGGTGGTATTGATGGTGTAAGTATTTAATTTAAAACCGGCGGTGACGGTACAGTTGGCGCTGATAGCGCCAGTCGTGAAAATATTGCCAGTTAAACTGCCATTACAGCCGGAGACACTGGCAAGGGTATAACCTGCCGCTGGGGTAAAAGTCAGATTGGTGCTGGCGCCTTGATTGACAGAGGCGCTGCTTTGACTGGCACTACCGCCAGTGCCTGTGGTCACCGCCACAGTGTAAACGCTGATTGGAGGCGGCGGAGGCGGTGGTGGTGGCGCTGTCGAACCACTGCCGCCACCACAGGCGGTTAATAACAGCAGGAACGATGGCGCCAGAATAATGTTCGACTCAGACCGACAGAGCATAAAGTAATTTCCTTATTTTGATGTCCATTTTTTAATCACGCCCAAGAAAGTATCATATAAATTTATAAAAATTAACTTCTTATGATGAAAGTAAACAAAAAATAAATGTAGCTGATCGGCAGTACTGATATGAGCTGGCGCGGTGAGCGCCAGCTTGCCAGGAATAACGTGATAGCCATCTTCGGCCTTGGCTGTTTTGGCCAGAGCCTGATGTAAGCTGGGCATAAACCAACAGAGATTGCAGCGGCAACCGCTATATTGGCAGTGCAGGGGGCGGAATGATCTACGGCGGTTATATCCGGCAGTCGGTTAATGTGACTGCCGGATCGCTTGAGCTTAACCCAACCAAGGCATCGTTTGACGACGCTTGGCTTCATAAGCGCTGATTTGCGGGGTCAGGGTTTCGCTGGCACCGATAAAGTCCAGCCCGGACAGCAACCGTTGTTTCACATCCTGATCGATCTGAAAGCCAACGGCGGCGTTATTACCAAGCAGAATTTCCTGATTCGCCAGGTCAATCTGCCACTGCTGCGGGCCTTGTTTGCAGCGATTAAACAAAAACTCGATATTGCTGGCGCTGAGGCTAATCAGCAACATGCCGTTGTTGACGCTGTTGTTAAAGAAAATATCGGCAAAGCTTTCGGCAATAATCACATTAAAACCATATTGCTGAATCGCCCAGGGCGCGTGTTCGCGTGATGAACCACAACCAAAGTTGGCGCGGGTCAGAAGCACAGAAGCGCCCTGAAACTGCGGCTCATTCAGCACAAATTCCGGGTTGGCGCTGCCATCGGCCAGATAACGCCAGTCAAAAAACAGCGCCTCAGCAAAACCATCGCGGCTGACTGAAGTTAAAAACTGTTTTGGGATAATTTGGTCGGTATCAACATTGTTTTTATCCAGCGGGCACACCAGCCCCTTAGCGAAAATCTGGCTCATGCGTTTGCTCCTGGCTGAATGTGGCTGATATCAACAAATTTACCGGCAATAGCGGCAGCGGCGGCCATCGCCGGGCTGACTAAATGGGTGCGGCTACCACGGCCCTGCCGGCCTTCAAAGTTGCGGTTGGAGGTGGAAGCACAGCGCTGACCGGCATCGACGCGGTCATCATTCATGCCCAAACACATGGAACAACCCGGCTCACGCCATTCAAAACCAGCGGCTTTAAATATGTCGGCCAAGCCTTCAGCTTCGGCCTGACGTTTGACCTGACCTGAACCCGGCACCACCAAAGCCCGTACGCCAGGCGCTACTTTCTGCGCACCCACCACTGCGGCGGCAGCGCGTAAATCTTCAATGCGGCTATTGGTGCAAGAGCCGATAAACACCACATCAACGGCGATATCGGTCAGTTTTTGCCCGGCGGCTAAGCCCATATAAGCCAGCGCACGGCGGGCGGCATCAGCTTTAATTAAATCGCTGAAGGAATCTGGGGCCGGTACCGGCTGATCCACCGCAATCACTTGTTCCGGGTTAGTGCCCCAGCTGATTTGGGGTTTGATTTGGCTGCCATCAAGCCGGATTTCACTGTCAAACACCGCATCGTGATCTGAGTACAGCGATTGCCAGTACGCCACCGCGGCGTCCCAATGCTCAGCTTGCGGCGCATGCGGCCGGCCTTTTAAATAAGCAAAAGTGGTGTCATCCGGTGCAATCAAACCGGCTTTGGCACCCATTTCGATACTCATATTGCACAAGGTCATCCGGCCTTCCATCGTCATGCCGCGAATGGCTTCACCACAGAATTCAGCCACATAACCATTGCCACCGGCCGTGCCAAGCTGACCGATAATCGCCAGAATCACATCTTTAGGCGTGACAAAAGGCGACAACTGACCAGTGACTTCCACTTTTAAGGTCTTTGCCGTTTGTTGCGGCAACGTTTGCGTCGCCAACACGTGTTCAACTTCAGAAGTGCCAATACCAAAGGCGATAGCGCCAAAAGCACCGTGGGTGGAGGTATGCGAATCACCACAGACAATAATCATGCCCGGCTGGGTTAAACCAAGCTCAGGGCCAATCACATGCACAATGCCTTGATCCGGATGATGTAAATCCAGCAGTTCGATGCCATTTTCTGCGCAGTTGGCGGCCAGTGCTTCCAGTTGTTTCCGCGAGGTTTCGCCGGCGGCAGCATAACTACGCACTTGGGTCGAGGTATTGTGATCCATGGTAGCGAAGGTTAAATCAGGCCGACGCACTGGCCGACCGGCTAATTTTAAGCCGGAAAAGGCCTGCGGGCTGGTCACTTCATGAATTAAATGCCGGTCCACAAACAACAAATCTGTGCTGCCATTTAACGAGCCAACCACATGACTTTGATAGATTTTTTGATATAAGGTTTTGCCTGAAGGGGTGGTCATAAGATTATGCTCCTGCCTGAATTGCGGCGACAATGGCGTTGCCGACATCGGCGGTACCATACTGAGATGCCGGGTTGATATCACGGGTGACAATACCGTCTGCCAGCGTTTGCTCCACGGCAGCTTCAATGGCGCGGGCCGCGGCTTCTTCACCACAGCTAAATCTCAGTAACAAAGCTGCACTTAAAATTTGTGCTACCGGGTTGGCGATGCCCAAGCCCGCGATATCTGGTGCGCTGCCTCCAGCCGGTTCATACAAACCAAAGTTGGAGCCATTCAGGCTGGCCGATGGCAATAAGCCTAAAGAGCCGGCAATGGCGGCCAGTTCATCCGATAAAATATCGCCAAATAAATTGTCACATAACAACACGTCAAAATGTTTCGGTGCCCTAATTAACTGCATGGCGGCATTGTCGATGTACATATGTTCCAGCGTGACCGATGGATAATCCTTCGCGACGCGCTCAACCACTTCGCGCCACAGCACTGAGGTGGCCAGCACATTGGCTTTATCAATCGAGGTCACTTTGTGGTTGCGCTTGCTGGCGGCATCAAAGGCGACGCGGGCGATGCGTTCAATTTCCGCCACGCTGTAAGTTTGGGTGTCAAAAGCAGCAGTGTCACTGCGACCTTTTTCACCAAAATAAATGCCGCCGGTCAGTTCGCGCACACACAAAATATCCATGCCCTGGCTACTGGTGCGCGGATGTAAGGGCGATAAGTCGGCAAAGGCCGGATAAATTTTACCTGGCCGTAAATTGCAGAATAAATCAAAGGTTTTGCGCAGCGGTAATAACGAGGCGCGTTCCGGTTGTTGTGCAGGCGGCAACTGGGTCCATTTCGGCCCACCAACTGAACCGAACAAAATGGCGTCGCTGCGCTGACACAGCGCTAAGGTCGCGGCTGGCAAGGCTTCACCATGGGCGTCGATGGCAGCACCACCGACCAATGCCGCTTCAGTCTGAATGGCAAAACCGAATTTGTTGGACACGACGTCCAGAACCTTCAGTGCTTCCTGCATCACTTCCGGGCCAATGCCGTCACCGGCTAATACTGCAATTTGATAAGTCTTCATGCTGTTCTCTGTCGTTCACTGATTTTTATAGGTTAAGCCTGGCGCCGGGCTTGCTTGACGGCGTCAATACGTTTGCTGCGTTCGAACAAATTCAGCACATGGACATAGGCCAGTACCGAAGCGCGCACGATATCGGTGGCCAGACCGGCACCGTGATAGCGCCGGCCTTGGTATTCCACAATGATATCGACCTGACCTAAGGCGTTTTCACCTTCGCCTTTGGCCTGTAAGTTGTAATCCACCATTTTCAGCGGCTGGCCGGTGATGCGGTGAATCGCCTGAAACGCTGCTTCGACCGGACCATTACCGGTGGCGGCTTCGGTCAGCATCTGTTCGCCAGCGCGAATACCGACGGTGGCACTGGCAACATGGCCGGTGTGGGTGCTGGAGCTTAAGAAATCCAGTTGATAATGCTCATCGTCATCCTGCAGATTCTGGAAAAACACCAGCGCTTCTAAGTCGTAGTCAAACACCCGGCCTTTTTGATCGGCTAAGGTGATAAAAGCGGCATAAATCTGTTCTAAATCATAATCTTCTTTGCCATAACCTAACTCTGCCAACCGATGTGCAATCACGGCGCGACCTGATCTTGAGGTCAGATTTAATTCGTTTTGCCGGATGCCAACCTGTTCAGGTGACATAATTTCATAGGTATTTTGCGCTTTTAACATGCCATCCTGGTGAATACCGGAGCTATGGGCAAAAGCGTTTTCGCCGACAATGGCCTTATTCGGCTGAATTGGCATATGGCAAATCTGGCTGACCAAATGGCTGGAGCGGTAAATTTCGGTACTTTTGATATCGGTGTAAAACGGCAGAATATCGCTGCGCGTTTTGATAATCATGGCGATTTCTTCCAGCGAACAGTTACCAGCGCGCTCGCCAATGCCGTTGACGGTACATTCAATCTGGCGGGCACCCGCCTGGATGGCGCTAATGCTGTTGGCCACTGCTAAACCTAAATCGTTATGGCAGTGCACACTGATAATCGCCTGATCAATATTCGGCACTTTGTTACGTAAGCCACTGATAATTTGTGCGTATTCATTAGGAATGGTGTAACCGACGGTATCCGGGATATTGATGGTACGGGCACCGGCTTTAATGGCCGCTTCCACGATACGGCATAAATCATCTAAGGGCGTCCGGCCGGCGTCTTCACAGGAAAATTCAACATCGTCGGTAAAACGGCGCGCCAGTTGAATGGCGGCAACCGCCTGTTCGGTGGCTTGCTCTAGGGTGCGGCGTAATTTGTATTGTAAGTGCAGCGGCGAGGTGGCAATGAAGGTGTGAATACGGCGGCGTTCGGCGTCTTTTAACGCAGCACCACAGGCTTCGATATCCGCGCTGACGGCGCGGGCCAGGCCACAAATAATCGGGCCTTGACGCTTTGGGCTATGGCTTGCACTGAAGCAAAATCGCCGGGGGAAGACACCGGAAAACCAACTTCCATCACATCGACATTCAGTCTGGCAATGGCATGGGCCAGCTGGATTTTTTGCTTATGGCTTAAACTGGCGCGTAACGCCTGTTCACCATCGCGTAAGGTGGTATCAAAAATCCAGATTTTATCTTGGCCGTTCATGTTGTTTTCCTCTTGCTGCAGTTGCTGTTTTTCTGTTCGCTGACAAGCCTGAGGCAACAAAAAACCCCGGCTTGTGGCTCGGGGTTTTTTGGTGGATCCGGTAAACGCGTGTTACCAATGCACAAAACCCCGTGGCCTGAGTAGGAGCACGAGGAGGTTGAGCGCGATGATGGTAACAAGGTTTTGGCTTTGCATAAAATTCGGTAATTGAGTTGCCTTACTGGCGAATGCTATTAGTAATATCACGGCATTTTTGGAAATGCAACAGTATAGATGGCCAAACCAGCTGAAGTTGAGCTGGCTATTTCTAAATGATCTGTGGATTCATGAGGTTGAGTTATGCCCTGAAATTGGATCCGGCCTGCACTTGCTGTAGCCAGGTCATGACATCGGCAACCCTGGTGGCATGCCGCTGGTTTTGTCGTTGCAGATGACTTGTTATTTTTCAGCCGCTTCTATAGCCTGAGTGTCGGGTAACTGCCAGCGACAGTTCCACGCCGATCACCACGTTAATCTGTCGTTTAGCCAAGGTTTTGTAACGGAATACCTATGCTGTTTAATTCTGCTGAATTTTTGTTTTGTTTTCTGCCGCTGGTGTTATTGCTGTTTCATCTGGCCTGTAGCCGCTATTCAGTGGCAGCTGCGATCAAAGTGCTGGTGGTGGCATCTCTGCTGTTTTATGGCTGGTGGCAGCCGGCCTATCTGCTGTTACTGGTAGGCTCCATTTTACTGAATTTTTATCTGGCGAGGCTTATCCATCGGTATCAGAGTAAAGCCTTGCTGGTGCTGGCCGTTGCTCTGAATCTGGCCAGCATTCTGTATTACAAATACGCCAGTTTTTTACTGGGCAATCTGGCAGAACTGACCCAACAACCCTGGCAAATTGAACAAATTCTGTTACCGCTGGCCATCTCATTTTTCACCTTTCAGCAAATTGCTTATCTGGTTGATGTGTACCGTAAAGGGGAAATAGAACAGAGTCTGATGAACTACACCTTGTTTGTCAGTTTCTTTCCACAACTGATTGCCGGCCCTATTGTGCATCATGGCACTATGATGCCGCAGTTTGCCGACCCGAACCGGGTTGGCGTGCGCACGCTGAATGTGGCGATCGGATTAAGTATTTTTGCCATCGGTTTTTTTAAGAAAACCGTGTTGGCGGACGGGGCGGCTGAATATGCCAATTTAATGTTTCGTCAGGTGGATGCCGGTCAGCTGCAACCGGATTTTTTCCAGGCCTGGGGCGGCGCGCTGGCGTATACCGGCCAGTTGTATTTCGATTTCTCCGGCTATTCGGATATGGCGATTGGGCTGGGTTTATTATTTGGCATCGCGCTACCACTGAATTTTAATTCGCCTTATAAAGCGCTCAGCATCACTGATTTCTGGCGGCGCTGGCATATGACCTTGTCGCAGTTTTTGCGCGATTATTTATACATAGCCTTGGGCGGTAACCGACTTGGACCCTGGCGGCGTTATCTGAACCTGTTTCTGACTATGCTGCTCGGTGGGCTCTGGCATGGTGCCGGTTGGAATTTTCTGATTTGGGGCGCTTTGCATGGCAGTTATCTGATGATCAATCATGCATTTAGTGCGGTGAAACATCGGCTGCCGTTCAGTTTACCTGGTTGGCTGAGCAAACCATTGAGCTGGGGACTTTGTTTTGTGGCTGTGGTGGTCGGTTGGGTGTTTTTCCGTGCCACTACCCTGGACGGTGCATTGACAGTGCTGGCAGGTATGGCCGGCTGGCACGGGATCAGCTTACCGGCCGGGATCATGGCGCAGTTGCAGTTTGCCGGTCCGGTCTTTGAGCTGCTTGGCATCAGCAGTAATACCGGCGGTGGTGCTGTGCTGATCAAGACCTGGCTGTGGAGTTTGTCGCTCCTGTTGTTGGCGCTGTTGCTGCCAAATGTGCATGATTTATTTCATCCGGTGCTGGCTGCTGAAAGCAGAACCAAGCTTGCCGGCCCGGTAACAACGGGCTGGCAGTGGCAACCCAATAAGCGCTGGGCCTTGTTGCTGGCGGCCATGATGTTGGCAGGGTTATCTACATTAGGACAGGTCAGTGAATTCCTTTACTTCAACTTCTGATAGCAGCGCTACTCAAAGCCGCATGATGGCCAGTTATCTGCGTTATTTCGCCGGATTTATGTTGTTGTTATTGGCCGGGCTGCTGGCCAGCAGTTACTGGATAGATCCCTATGGTGTCTGGCAGGCGAGCGACAGTTGGCCGCGCAAGGTGGCAGCTGCCGACAAGGTCAGGCAGATTAAAAGTTATCAGGGGGCGCGGCAGGATCCGGCTGTGTTGATTGTTGGTAATTCCAGGGTAGAAATTGGTTTGCCGCCCTCCCATCCCTTTTATCAGGGCCGGGTCTATAACCTTGGCTTACCGGGGGCTGGAGTCGTGATGCAATACGACTATGCCTGGCATCTGATCCGCTCGGGGTCAGGTGTAAAACAACTGTTGTTGGCCGTTGATTTTGTTGATTTTCTAAATGATAAACCAACGGATCTCAGTTTAAAGGGTGACTGGCAGCAGCGGTTGGATTATTGGTTAGCTGCCCCTGATAGGGCGCAACCTAATCGCTGGTTACAAGCCACAGAACAACTGAGTCTGTTGTTTTCACAAACGGCATTACAAGACAGTGCCTTCACCTTGCTGGGGCAACAGCGTGATCTGAATGCGTTAGCCGTCAATGGTTTTAATGACGGACGCTTGTATCACAATATTGTCCGCACCGAAGGTTTTGCGGCTTTGTATCAGCAAAAAATAGCCGAACTCGAACAGCGGCTGCAGCGGCCTGGTTTAGGATTCGACTTGGCTGGCAAAGAATTACTGGCGTTGGATACTTTTTTGCAATTATTGCAGCGGCAGGGCATTGCGGTGACTTTGTTTATCAATCCTTATCAATACCAATATCTGGATTTAATTGAGCAGCATGGTTTACAGCCAGCTTTTGTTGCCTGGAAAAACGCCGTACAACAAGTCGCAGCCCGTTATCATTTGCCGCTGTATGATTTTGCCATTCGTTCTGAACCCGTCAGTACAGCCGTGACGCTGGCCAGCAAACGCCTGCAGGATAACCGCTATTTCTGGGAGCCTGCCCATTACCGGCGTGCTTTTGGCGAACTGATGCTGGATGTCTGGCAGCAACAGCGCTGCAAGTTGCGGGTTGAAGGCCGTGAACTGACTTTATGTCAGTTATACCTGCCTGCCGCGCAGCCTGCGCCATGAGGTTTGGTTGATTTTTGTGCGATCAGGCGCACTTCGTGATAAAACAGATGACAAACTGTTGTTATTCGGCTTAAAATGCGCGCCGTTCTGCCAGTGCTTTTCAGCACACGCAACTCTGCCCGGGTGGTGAAATCGGTAGACACAAGGGATTTAAAATCCCTCGCTCGAAAGGGCGTGCCGGTTCAAGTCCGGCCCCGGGCACCATTTCTGCTTCATCTTATTTACTCATTTCGCTATTTTTCTCTGTCGCATCTGTTGACGACTGCTGCTATAACTAAAACCAGTTTTGTTTTGCAGTGAGTTCTGATATGCCGTTTTATTCCGCTGATTTTATTAAAGAAATGCCTAAATCTGATCTGCATTTGCATCTGGACGGCAGCCTACGGCTGGAGTCGTTGCTGGAGATGGCAAAACGCAGTAAGTTGCAATTACCTTCCGACAGTGCCGCCGGCCTAAAAGAGTTGGTGTTTAAAGGCGCTTATAACAACCTGGGCGAATATTTGCATTGTTTTCAGTACACTTGTGCTGTGCTGCGCAATATGGAAAATCTGGAACAGGCCGCTTATGAGTTGGCAATCGATAACCAGAACGAAGGCGTCAACTACATCGAAGTGCGTTTTGCCCCACAATTGCTGATTGATTTACCGGCTGGTATCGACTTTGACAAAGTGATGCATGCCGTCAATAACGGCCTGTTGCGCGCCAAAAATGAATATAACCGGCAGGCAGTGGTGATCGCCGGCGACAAACCACCTTTTGCCTATGGCATCATCAACTGTGCGATGCGGATGTTTGGCGATAAAGGTTTTTCGCCTTATTACACCAACTTATTCCAGCTGATGCGCGATTTTGAACCTATGCAGGTGATTAAACTGGCGGCAATGGAACTGGTGCGTGCCAGTGTGCGGCTGCGGGATGAGGCAGGGGTGCCCATTGTCGCGTTGGATTTGGCTGGTCAGGAGTCGGGTTATCCGGCGCATAATTTTAAAGAAGTGTATGAATATGCCCATCAACACTTTTTATTAAAAACCCTGCATGCCGGGGAAGCTTATGGTGCTGAATCGGTGTTTGAAGCTATTACCGAGTGTTATGCTGATCGTATCGGTCATGGCTATTCGATGTTTATTCCGGAGATGATCAAAGATCCGGCTATTTTAGATAAACAAAAATATATCAAAGAGTTGGCTTCATATATTGCTGACAAACGCATCGCGATTGAAGTCTGCTTAACCTCCAATCTGCAAACCAATCCAGCCATTACCGACATCAAACAACATAAATTCCGCGACATGCTGGAAAACCGGATGGCGACCGTGATCTGCACCGACAACCGTTTGGTGTCTGATACCACAGTCAGCCGCGAGTATCAGCTGGCGCTGGATAACTTTGATATTCCGCTGAAACGACTGAAAGACATTGTGGCTTTTGGCTTTAAGAAAAGCTTTTTCCCAGGTAGCTACGTGGAAAAACGCGAATATGCCAAACAATGTCTGGAGTACTTCGATGTAGTGGCGCGTAAATATGGCTTTATTTATTAAAGCCTGTTGATTGAAACGGGTTTGTTTTAGCCATTAGCGGTCAATGGCGTGGACCTGTTGTCGGCATAGCAGCCGACTTTTGCTGTCCGTGACACGACGGATTCGTGTTTATTATTAGCTTGCAGCTAGCTGCTGTTAAAAGCGTTTCGCCTACGGCGAGTTACTTATTTTGCTTCGCCAAAATAAGTAACCAACAAAAGGCGACCCCTGATCGCTCGAAAGCCCGCAATAAAATCAATCGTTTGAGGCAACGCCGTAACTCGGCCGCCGCTAGCGTCGGCGGCCTCAGACACCCGGCGTTTTAAAACCTCAAACGATTAATTTTATCACGGCTCGCTTTACGGGGACCAAGAGCAAAAGAGTTTCCAAATGAGTAATTTATTGATTTTAAATAGATTTAATTCAAAGAGTCTTTACTTCGAGCTGGGAGTTTATTGAAGTTTGACCCTATCAATCTCATTTACAATCAATATCTTAAGTGCTCGCTTTTTTCTTGTAATTAACCTCCCCGTAAAGCGAGCCGTGATAAAAGCAATGGTTTGAGGTTTTAAGCTGGCGGGTGTTTGAGCAGTTCGACGCTAGCGAACTGCGAGTTACGCCAGCGCCTCAAACCATTGATTTTATTGCGGGCTTTCGAGCGATCCCGGGGTCGCCTTTTCTTTGGTATCTTTCTTTTGGCGAAGCAAAAGAAAGATACTCGCCAAAGGCGAAAGCTTTTTGAAGCCAGCCAGCTGCAAGCTAGCAGCTAAAAAAAGTCCGTTTTCACGGACAGCAACCGTCGGCTGCTATACCGAAAAAGGTCAACGCCATTGACCGCTCGTGGCAAATTCCGACCTGCCTCTAATTAAATTATTGATTTCAAATGATTTTTATTGGAAATTCATTTCCTTGGCAAAACTGTCGCAAATAAGATACATCATAACTTGTTGATTTTAAATGAATTAATCTTGTGGTCATAATAGCTGTCGCTAATTAGCAACAGATCCAGTCCAGCTTTGCGGGTAACTTTGTGCGCATTTAGATTGGGTTGGTTGTAACTTAATGAATTAATTGATTATTTAATTGATTTAAAAACTTGGCACAGCCTGTGCATTATTAGAATTGTCCAGGTAAATAACGCAAGTGATACACAAGGTTCCGCTTCCGTTTTTTACCTGATGAAACCAGGTAGTCAGAATTGTAAGACCTGCAACGGCAGGCACAGTCATAGAGGTGTAAGATGGACACATTTTTAATCGCAGCAGCAGCTTTCTTTATCGTTAATGCGTTTGTGTTTGTAACTTATTTACGCAAAATTGATGTGAACGGTCCGGCCGTTCGTCAACTGGAAAAAGCCCAGTTTGCTGATGCTTACAATCTTCAAGCCAGCAAAATCCGTAAAGCCCGTGCTGCCGGTGTCGCTGCCCGCGCTTAATACCGCCAACAAATTCCCTTCAGCCGGTCTATGACCGGCTTTTTTTTTATGTGCAGGGACGGACGGTACAGCCTTGTGGTCTGGAACAAGCAAGGCTGCATGTCCAGGGACGGACGGTACAGCCTTGCGGTCGGGAACAAACAAGGCTGCAGGCGCAAAATTTACTGCTGCTGCACTTTGACTGCCTCAGTACAGGCGCAACTCAGAGCAAAGACTGCCAATCCAAGCCAACAAGCCGCTTCAGAGTCGACAAAAATCCGTTATGATAGCGCGTTCATTACAGGCAGCTTGGGCCAGGAGAGCCGTTATCATGAAAATGCCGTTCCAGCCTGCATCGCTCAGGCAATTTATTTTACTCAGTTTTTTTCTGGCGCTAATCCCGCTGGCAGTACAGTTATGGCAAAGCAACAGTGCCTTGTCGGATGTCAGCCGTTTTGCCGTGGCCGAGGCGGAAAGTTCAGTCAGCAGCGTCAAACTGACAGAGAATATGCAAAATGTGGTGGTGGATATTGAACGGGCGGTGCGCCAATACAGTATTTTGCGCACTGAAGCGCTGAGCCGGCTGGCCGGGACCCATCTACATAATTATCAGCAGATGCTGAGTGGGGTTTGCCAGACGCTGAATGCCGCCTTGTTATGTGAAGAGCAACAACGTCAGGTGGCGGTGTTGCTGGAGATCTACCCCAATAGCGGCATCGAAGATTTGGCCCCCTTGTTATTGAAAATTCGCCAGTCACAAGTGCAACTGACGGAATATACCTGGGATCAGTTGGAACAACGGCTACAAATTCAGCAAAATTATGTGGTGGATGCGCAAAACCAACTGGCCTGGCAGAGTATCGTGCTGGTGATCCTGACGTTATTGCTGGTGTTGTGGGCGTCAGCCCGCATCGCATCGCCGATTAAACAGCTCGATACCATGATCCGCTCCATCGGCCAGGCCAGCCATCATTTCCCGAATGAAAAAGTGGAAGGCCCGCGCGAACTCACCGAACTGGGCGAACAGTTACGCTGGTTGGCCTCCAGGTTACAACAACTGGAAGCACTGCGGCTGATTTTACTGCGCCACGCCTCGCATGAACTGAAAACGCCGTTGTCGAGTATCAAAGAAGGTTGTGCCTTATTATCCGAACAGTTGGTGGGGCCATTAAATGCTTCACAAATGGAAGTGGTCACTTTACTCAATGGTAGCGCCGACAGGCTCAGTCAACTGACTGAGCAATTGCTGGATTACAACAGATTGTTGCAGCAAGCCAAACCCGAATTTACCTGGCAGGACAGTCAGCAACTGCTGCAAAGCTGTTTTAATGATCATGCGTTATCGTTACAACAACGGCAGCAGTTTATCGAACTGGATTGTCAGGTCAGCCGGATTTATACCGATGCGATGCTGTTTCGGCGTATTCTGGATAACCTGATTAATAATGCCCAGGCTTATGGTGGTCAGGCCAGCCCGGTGTGGGTGGTGCTGCGTCAGCATGATAAGTTTTTATTGTTAGATGTGGCCAATAATGGCACGCCAATTCCGGCCGAGATGCGGGCTAAACTATTTGAACCCTTCCAGCGTGGCACTGCCCCAAGATTTGATGCAGTGCAGGGCTCGGGACTTGGTTTATCGATTGTGGCTGATTGCGCCCGGTTGTTAGGCGGGATGGCGGAAATTGTCGATGTGAATTATGCCGATGTCTGTATTCGGATCCGGTTACCTTTAGTTGAGGGTTCTTTATGAAGTCGTTTGTGCGTGTCGCGGCCGCGTCTTTGTTGTGTGGCGCTGTACTGGCAGGTTGTCAGCAGAAGCCTGTGATGTTACCTGTGATCAGCAAACCGCTGCCGCAACCGGAAAAAGTGGTCGAAATTCCGAAGCGGGCGCCGGAGCCGGTGAAACCGCAACTGGCGTTGCAGGACAACGCGGAAACGCTGCAGGCCTGGACTGAGTTTCGTACCACTTTGCTTGGTATCTCAGCAAAAGAGCGTGAGGCACTGAGCCGCAGTCTGCCGGCAACGCCAGTGGCAGAACTGCAACAATTATTGATCCGCACGCATCCGGAAACACCTTACGCCATTCGTTTTAAAGCCCAGATGGAATTGGCCGGGCAATTACAGACCCTGCCAAAAGGACTGGCTGATTTACTGCGCTGGGATCATGCCTACAACCAGAAATTACTGGAGGCCGAATCTGCCGTCAAAGCGTTAGGCCGGTTGAATGGCCAGCAGCAGGATCAACTGGAAAGGCTGCAAAAACGCAATACTGATCTGCAGAAGAAGATTGATGCGCTGACGCAGATCGAAGCCAAATTAAATGCTGCAGGCGGAGGTTAATCATGAGTGGTAACAATGCCCGGCTGTTATTGGTCGATGATGATCCAAGTTTATTGCGGCTGATGACGTTACGGCTGGAAGGTGAAGGCTATCGGGTGATTAGCGCGGATTGCGCCGAAACCGCCCTGACCTTACTGGGGAAAAATCCGGTGGATGTGGTGCTGAGTGATCTGCGGATGCCTGGCCTGGACGGTATGGCGCTATTTGATGAAATTGCCAAACGCAATCCGGGTTTACCTGTGGTGCTGATGACGGCGCATGGCTCTATTCCGGAGGCGGTGGCGGCCACCCAGCGCGGTGTGTTTGGTTTTCTGACCAAGCCACTGAATAACGTGGAACTGCGGGATATCTTGCAAAAAGCCGTGCATCAGTCGCATGTGCCGAGTAAAGACGAATGGCGGCAGGCCATTGTCACCCGCAGTAAAGGCATGGAGCAGGTGCTGGAACAAGCATACCGGGTGGCGCAGCGCGATGTCAGCGTGTTGATCACCGGTGCCAGCGGCACTGGTAAAGAGTTATTGGCCAATGCCATTCATCAGGCCAGTCCACGCGCCCGGCGGGCTTTTGTGGCGATTAACTGCGGCGCTTTGCCGGAACATTTGCTCGAATCTGAACTCTTTGGTCATGCCAAAGGCGCTTTTACCGGTGCCGTGACTGAACATGCCGGTTTATTCCGTGAAGCCGATGGCGGCACCTTGTTCCTCGACGAAATTGGCGATATGCCGTTGCCGTTGCAGGTGAAATTATTAAGGGCTTTGCAGGAGCGGCAGATCAGGCCCGTCGGCAGCGCCAAATCGATTCCGATTGATGTGCGGCTGATTTCGGCCACCCATCGTGATTTAAAACAAGCGATGCAAGAGCAAAGCTTCCGCGAAGATTTATATTACCGGCTGAATGTGGTCAATCTGCAATTGCCGACGTTGCGGGAAAGAGCTGAAGATATTCCGTTACTGGCGCGCCATGTGCTGGCGCAAAGTGGCGAACGTCATCATGTCCAGGTCAACCGCTTTTCCGAAGATGCGATGCAGGCGCTGGTGACAGCACAATGGCCGGGTAACGTGCGGCAACTGGTCAACGTGGTGGAGCAATGTGTGGCGCTGACCAGCAGTCCGGTCATTAGTCTGGCGTTGGTGGAGCAGGCACTGGCGCAAAACCGTAGTTTCTGGCCGACGTTAAGTGAAGCCCGCGATCAGTTTGAACGGCAGTATCTGATCCGGGTGCTGAAAATGGCGGAAGGCAATGTGACCAGGGCGGCTGAACTGGCCGGACGCAACCGCACTGATTTTCATAAATTACTGAAAAAACATGAACTGAGTGCGGCGCAGGTGTCGGAACAGGAAGATGCCGCCGATTAAGGCCGGGCAGTAACAGCCGCATCTCTTTAACCTAGCAAGAAGTAGACTGATGAACGAAAATTTTACTGTTGAACCCGAAGTGCTCAGAGCAAAAATTACCGCCGAAACGGCGCGGATCAACTGGCTGGAACTGCAGAAGTTTTATGCCGCTGGTGCTGTGCTGCAGGTCGCGGCTGGTTTGGATCTGGTCGATGTCGCTTTTGCCGTCGCTACGGATGATAAAACCCGGGTGGCAGACTGGCTGGCGCAGCAACAACTGGGCGCCGTCAGTGACGAACAAGCCGGGCTTTGGTATCAGGCTAAAACCGAACTCTGGGCGGTGGTGATTTCGCCTTGGGTCTTGGTGCAGGCACCAGCGTTACACTAATTGGCTTGCCGCTCTGCTTGGTGTTGGCATGGCTAGATAAAAAAAGGGGGGATAGTTACAGGCTATCCCCCAAACTGCAGAAAAGCATAAACACCGTGGAGTTTGGATCCCTCCGCAAACCGTGCAAGTACAGTTTTGTCGTCCTGACGCAAAAGACTATAACCCAGCTTTTTTCGTATTGCAAATGATTCTCATTTAATTTATGCTGATTTTATCGGTCGCTGCTGTGATGGCTGTTCGGCCGATGCGAGGCAAGCCGTCATCGATAGCTTTGCATCTGGTCTGTTGTGGCTTTGGCTGGGTTGGATGCCAGCACCACGACCACCAGATGAAAGGGCAACAGCACAGCTTGTTGGTTGAGCAGAAGGTTAAACCAAGGAGAAGATAATGGCGGGAATGGCCAATCTGGCGTTGATCCAACTGACGTTGTTACTGCTGTTTTTGTTGCCTGCATTGGTATTGGTTGGCATTGATTATCTGATTTATCAGTCGCTTGACCGAAGAATTTTGTTGTTAGCTATGGCGCTGGGGCTGGTGCTACTTTGCTGCTGTGCCTTAGAACAATGGTTGATGCATTAACCGCAGCAGCGGGATGAAACTGACAGTTGCAGACCAGGGCAAAAGCAATGATACTGCTTGGTAATATCGGGCAGTAAAGGTCGCCAACAGATGCGGTTTGGGTGGTACTGGGTTTGTCTTTTTTGCTGCCTGCATCTGTGGTTGTCGCTGACCGCTATGGCAGCCTCAGCTGCCACGTCCCCGGCTGCCATGCCCGCCACTGAAGTCTATGGTCGTTTTATCCAACTCAACCGCGACCATCCGCAGTTATCACAAACCACAGCGCTGGTGCAGGATCAACAAGGTTTCCTCTGGATTGGTACCCAACATGGCCTGTATCGTTATGATGGTCATCAGTTAGAAAGTTTCCGCGCCGATCCCACCCATCCAACCAGCTTATCTGCTGACTGGATTTCCAGCTTGCTGGTCGATCAGCAGGGTTTGATCTGGGTGGGTACCCGCTATGGTGGTTTGAACCGTTATGATCCAGCCACTGAACAATTTCGCCGCATTCCGCTGCCGCGTGATCAAGGTGCTGCCCAACAGGTTGAAATCAGTGTGTTGTATCAGGATCCGCAAGCGCGGATCTGGGTCGGTACCTTTGGCGCTGGTTTATACCGGTGGCAACAAGCTGGCCAACAACTGGAAGAAATTCAACTGCCGGTCGCTGCCAAGGCCATTGATGCGCAATTTATTAATGCGCTGCAACTGGATAACGAGGGTTTTTTGTGGTTAGGCAGTGGTAATGCGCCACTGCGTAGTCGAGGTCAGGCCGAAGGCGGCGCGATGCGCTGGCATCCGGAGCGGCTGGAAAGTCAGATTTTCAGTGTCCATCACTCTGCTTTAACTGCCGCTGCGGTCACTGCCATTAAAACCGATGGCAAGGGCCAGATCTGGCTGACCAGTTATGGCGGTGGTTTATGGCAGTTTGAGCCGAAACAACAGCAATTAGTGGCTGCGCCCGGGCAACCCGAATTATTGCAAAGGTCGTTGTTAACCGATTTGTGGTTTGGTCCGGATGGTGCTTTATGGCTCAGCAGTTATGACCGTGGTTTATGGCTACTGCCTAAGTCAGCCACCAGTTGGCAACTGTACCGTGCCAATCCGGCTGTAAAACAGCAGTTGTCCAGTAACAATCTGACGGGGTTGCTGCTCGATCAACAACAAAATTTATGGTTAAAAAGTCCGGCCGGAATTTTTGCCTTAAGCGCGATGGCGCAACAAGTACGGACTATTGGCGCGGATGCCAATAATCACCACATGCTGGCGCATCCGGATGTGTTTGGCATTGCAGCAAAAGCGCCCGGACAATTTTGGCTGGCCAATCGTGATGGTGGTTTGGCTGAAGTGGATTTGGCGACCGGCAAAGTCAGACGCTGGCCAATCCAGCCAGCCGCTTCAGTGGTGCATAAACCCAGTTTATTACGTGCTGTGCTGCAGGATATCGCCGGTAAAGTCTGGCTGGGTACAGATACGGGTTTATTCTGGCTGGATCAACAAAGCGGCGACTGGCAGTTGCAACCGCTGGTGGCTGGGGATGTGCAGCCGCATATCGGTGTGTTGCTGCTCGATCAGCAACAACAATTGTGGATTGGCAGTCGTGGCGACGGTTTGTTCCGTTTTCATCCCAACGCTGTCAGCCAATACCGCCATGATTTAGCCTCCAATGTTGGTTTAGCCAGCAATACCATCAGCACCTTACAAACCGATGAATACAATGATTTGTGGATTGGTTATGCCGATCAGGGCATTTCCCGGCTGGATCAACAAAGCGGCAAAATTCAAAGCTGGCGCGAGGGCACGCCGCAGGCCGCCGGTTTGACTTTTAATGGTATCCAGTTGATTTACCGTCAGGATAAAGTGCTCTGGGTGCGGGCGGGGGGAGTGAACCATCGTGTCATTCGCGACCCGCTGCAACCGAAAACCATCCGGGGTTTTAAACCTTATCTGGATCTGGCTGATCAGGATACTGAGCTGCGCCAGGCCAGCCACTTTCTCTGGCTGTACCGCAACCGGCTGGAAGGGCAGGAACTGGTGCAATATGGAGAACCTTATGGGTTCCAGAGCACCACCTGGATTGGCTCCTGGTGGGTGACGCCGGACGGTATGCATTTACGGGGCGGCAATCAGGGACTGGATTATTACTGGCCGTTACAACTGCCGCAGCAGAGCACACCGCTGCAGGTGCGTTTTACCGGTTTTAGTTTATTTAATAAAAAAGTGAAACCGGATCAAAGCAGCTCCCAACCAAGCGCTCAGCCGTTGTTGGAAAAAGCTATTGGTTATGCTGAACAAATCTGGCTGCAATATCAGCAGGATATGTTTAGCCTACATTTTTCCGCGCTGGATTTTGTCGAACCAGGCCAGATCCGTTACCGCTACCGGCTACAGGGTTTTGACCGCGACTGGATTGAAACCGATGCCAGTAGCAGAGTAGCGACTTACACCCGGCTGGCGCCTGGCAGTTATCAGTTTGAGATGATGGCGCGTAAACCTGGTCAGCAGTGGTCACAAGCACCGGTCAGCAGCATCAAAATTATCATCCAGCCGCCCTGGTGGTTAACGCTGTGGGTCAAATTGCTGGCGGGGCTGGCGTTGGCTGGCGCTATCTGGCTGTTTTTGCAATTCAGATTAAGGTACGAGCGCCAAAACCGCAGCCGGCTGGAGCAGTTGGTAAGCCTGCGTACCACCGAATTACAAACGCAAAACCAGGCCTTAGCGGATGCGTATCGGGATATGACCTTGCTACAGATGCTGGCCAAACAAATTACCGCTTCGCTGGATCTGCAGGAAATCATTTATTTGTGTCAGCACAGCCTGAACCAAATTATGGATGTGCATGTACTGGCCATCGGCATGTACCATGCTGAGCGCCAGGTGCTGCAATTCAGCCACTGGCTGGAAAATGGCCGCAATATGGCGTTTTTTGAACTCAGTCTGCAGCCGGAGCAACAGCTGGCGGCCGTTTGTTTTAATCAGCAGCGTGAAATTAATATCCGTAACCGGGAAGAGTTTTTGCATTACCTGGCGGTGATCCCGGCGCCGGTCAGTGGCGCGCCCATGCAATCGGTGTTGTATTTCCCGTTAACGGTTAATGGCGAAAGAATAGGTTGCCTCAGTCTGCAAAGTCCGGCTTGTAGTGCTTTTAGCCCGCCCCAAATCAATCTGGTGCGCACTTTGGCCAGCCATATTGCCATCGCGGTGGCCAATGCCAATATTGTCGCCAGGCTGCAACAAACCCAGCAGCAACTGGTGATGCAGGAAAAAATGGCGTCCCTGGGCGGATTAGTGGCCGGGGTGGCACATGAAGTGAATACGCCGCTGGGCATTTGCGTCACGGCTGCCAGTCATCTGCAAACAGAACTGATGGCATTGCAACAGGCGCATCAGCAAAAAACGCTGAGTGCGCAAGGCTTTGGCCATTTCCTTGATACGGCCTTGGCGGCAGCGGACATTCTGACCTCCAACACCCAACGTGCCGCTCAGTTGATTAACAGCTTTAAACAAGTAGCGGTGGATAAAACGGCGGCGACGCAACGCGAATTTGAACTGACCTCCTACCTGCAGGAAGTACTGAGTTCACTGCAGCCGGAGCTGAACCGGAAAAAATGTAAGTTCAGTCTGCTGTCACCCCCCGGCATTCAGTTGTATACCGATGCCGGTTCGCTGGCGCAATTGCTGACTCACCTAGTAATGAACTCGTTACAGCATGGTTTTGCCGACTATGCAGGGCCTGGCGCCGAAATCAGTTTAGTGGTCAGTAGTAGTGCCGGTCAGGTGTTGCTGGAATACCGCGATAATGGTGCCGGCATGAACAGCGATACGCTGAAACGGTTGTTTGATCCGTTTTTCACCACCAAACGCAGTGAAGGCCACAGTGGCTTAGGTGCGCATATTGTCTACAATCTGGTGACAGCGCAGTTGCATGGCAATATTTATGTCAGTAGTGAGCCTGGCCAGGGCGTGCATTACCGCATTCTGTTGCCATTACAACGCCGACCCGATTAATTTCTGTGCTTGAGGTTGCAATTATCTTTCGAATAGATAAAATGCCTTTCGAGTTTATTTAAAATCTTTCGAATCGAAACATAAGCGAACGAGATGAACAAACGCAATACCCAACAACGCCGGCGCGCTATCGTCGATTTGCTGAATGAACAGGGCGAAGTCAGTGTTGATGCGCTGGCGTTGCGTTTTGATACCTCTGAAGTCACCATTCGTAAGGATTTGACCGCGCTGGAACATAATGGCTTGTTGCTGCGCAAATACGGTGGGGCTGTGCCTTTACCGCAAGAGCTGATGACCGAAAACGGCGTCGATAAAATTTCGCTGCGTAAACAAGCGCTGGCGAAAGCGGCAGCAGCGCTTATTCGTGATCATTACCGGATTATCATCGACAGTGGCAGCACCACCGCCGCGTTATTGCCGGAACTCTCCGCCAAACAAGGGCTGGTGGTGATGACCAATTCTTTGTATATCGCCAACAGCCTGCGCGAGTTAGAACACGAACCTAAATTACTGATGACCGGCGGCAGCTGGGACGCACAGTCGGAGTCCTTTCAGGGCCAACTGGCGGAACAGGTGCTGCGGGCCTATGATTTTGACCAACTGTTTATTGGTGCCGATGGCATCGATTTACACCGCGGTACCACCACATTTAACGAACTGACTAGCTTAAGCCGGGTGATGGCTGAAGTGGCGCGCGAAGTGGTGGTGATGGTTGAATCCGATAAAATCGGCCGCAAAATTCACAATCTTGAACTGCCGTGGACGTCGATAAAAATCCTGGTAACAGACGACAAGTTACCCGACACGGCAAAAAGGCAAATAGAACAGCAGGGTGTCAAAGTGATTTGTGCCCCTGTCCAACTCAATATGGAAAAACCGGAGTAAATATGTGCGGAATAGTGGGCGCAGTAGCGCAACGTGATGTGGTGGATATCCTGGTCGAAGGTTTACGCCGGTTAGAATACCGTGGTTACGATTCAGCCGGTGTGGCGGTGATTGGTGCCGATGGTGAATTACAACGGATCCGCCGCTTAGGTAAAGTAAAAGAACTGTCCGATGCGGTGAAACTGACACCGACACCAGGCGGCACTGGTATTGCGCACACCCGCTGGGCCACCCATGGCGAGCCTTCAGAACGCAACGCCCACCCGCATGTCTCGGCGAAAATTTCAGTGGTGCATAACGGTATTATTGAAAACCACGGCCCGCTGCGTGACATGCTCAAAGCCAAAGGTTATGTGTTTAACTCTGACACTGACACCGAAGTGATTGCTCACTTAGTGGAAGAAGAGCTGAAAACCGCCGGTTCTTTATTAGCCGCAGTGCAAAAATCAGTGAAACAATTCAGCGGTGCTTATGGCACTGTGCTGATGGACAAAACCGATCCGTCGCATTTAGTGGTGGCCCGTTCTGGCAGCCCGCTGGTGATTGGTCTGGGTATCGGTGAAAACTTTATCGCCTCTGATCAACTGGCGCTGTTGCCGGTGACCCGTCGTTTTATGTTCTTAGAAGAAGGTGATGTGGCGGAAATTACCCGTTTCAGCGTCACTGTCTACGACAAAAACGGCGAAAAGGTGGAGCGGACTGTCACTGAATCAAACGCCAGTTATGACGCTGGTGATAAAGGTCAGTACCGTCACTTTATGTTAAAAGAAATTTATGAGCAGCCGCATGCCATCAATAACACGCTGGAAGGCCGGTTAAGCGCTGAATCTGTGCTGGACGAGACTTTTGGTAACGGTGCGGCGGAATTGTTCAAAAAAGTGAAACACGTGCAGATCGTTGCTTGTGGTACTTCTTACCATTCGGGCATGGTCGCCCGCTACTGGTTAGAATCTTTAGGCGGCATTTCCTGTAATGTCGAAATCGCCTCTGAATTCCGCTACCGTAAATCTTTTATCCAGCCAAACAGCCTGCTGGTCAGCATTTCGCAATCAGGCGAAACAGCCGATACCTTAGCAGCACTGCGTTTAGCCAAAGAAGCCGGTTACCTCGGCAGCTTAACCATTTGTAATGTTGCTGGTTCATCGCTGGTGCGTGAATCTGATCTGGCCTTTATGACCCGCGCCGGCACTGAAATTGGCGTGGCTTCGACCAAAGCCTTCACCACGCAGTTGGTTGGTCTGGCGATGTTGACGCTGGCGATTGGTAAATACAATGGCCTGACAGCGGCTCAGCAACAAGAGATGGTAACGGCGCTGAAATCCTTGCCAGCCAAGCTGGAAGAAACCCTGACGCTGGCCGGCAGTATCGAAACGCTGGCAGAAGAATTTGCCGATAAACACCATTCATTGTTCTTAGGTCGGGGTGATCAATACCCAATCGCGATGGAAGGTGCGCTGAAGCTGAAGGAGATTTCTTATATCCACGCTGAAGCTTATGCTGCCGGTGAATTAAAACACGGCCCGTTAGCGCTGATTGATGCTGATATGCCAATTATAGTGGTCGCGCCGAACAACGAACTGCTGGAAAAACTGCAGTCGAACGTCGAAGAAGTGCGCGCCCGTGGCGGTATTCTGTATGTGTTCGCCGACGCCAACGCCCACTTTAAATCAGACGCCACCCAGCGTGTGGTGAACGTGCCACACGTCCACCCGCTGATCGCACCAATCATCTACACCATCCCGCTGCAACTGCTGAGCTACTACGTCGCCATCATCAAAGGCACAGACGTCGATCAGCCACGCAATTTAGCGAAATCTGTCACGGTAGAATGATTTAACAGATTGTTTTAAATGAAATTGTGGGGTGAAACAAAGTTTCACCCCACACAATATAAAATCTCATCATTAAAAATATAGATTCATCCTAAAAGCCATATTGAAGCAACATTTTTGCATTCACTGCCTTGCCTGCAAGTGTTGTGGGTGGAAAATGCAGATCATCAGTCGAACACGTTGTTTTGATCAAAGCTGAAGCCGTCCCCGCCATTGAATGGTGCAGCATAAACCAGAAGCTCTGGTTAACTGTTTGCTTACAAAAGTCAGATCTTTTATGATGAGGCGTTCTTCAACAACATAACCTCACTATTTGAACCCGATGGCAATGTCTCAACCTCCTTTTCAGTTTTTATCTATGTTGCCAGCTGTCACCAGCACAGTTGCCAGCCTTGGCCGGATCCAGTTGTTTTCAGATACCTGGCAACGAATGATTTTGGCTCAAGGTCATATTGCACCGGAAGCTTATCAACAGACTGACTTTGCTGATTTAAGGTTAGATTTTCCGTTGTCGATTCAAGGCGCGGTCGCAAAAAGGCAAGCTGAATACCTCGCTGGGCGTTATCTGGCGCGTCTTGCCATGCAGCAAAGCGGTTTGTTTGATGCTCAGCCGCCACAACTGCCAATCGGCCGGTTGCGCGCACCCGTTTGGCCAGAGAGAGTGACTGGTTCTGTGACACATCATCGGCACAAAGCATGTGTCGTGGTATTGACGCAGCCTTTATCTGCGGAGAATTTTGTCGGCGTTGATACTGAACTCTGGCTCTCTGCCCAGCAAGCCAGTGACATTGCGGCATCTATTCATCATGCCGATGAACTGACAATATTGCTCAAGGCGGGTTTTAGCAACGCCATGGCGACCAGCTTGTTATTTTCTGCCAAAGAAGCGTTGTTTAAAGCAATATGCCCTTTTGTGGATGATTATTTTGGTTTTGAAGCCGCTGAATTAACAGGGTGTTCGGGGCTTGATAACAGGACACCGGCTGCTTGCCGAAGTGGCTGGTTGCAACTGCAACTTGTCACTGATTGGGTGATAGCTAAAGCTCCACAACAGAACTATCACTGTTGGTTTAGTTGCAGCGAGTCCGATGTTTTGACATTGGTGTGCAGTGATGCGTTGCATGATCTTTGGTGTGGGTCATGACAGTGGCCGAAGACAAGGTGAGATGATGAAGGGAGTGATTTGTGCAATGCAACTGATAAACCTGCGCCAGCGCCCGGCGGCGATTGAGCTGATTGCGCCCTGGCATTATGCCGAGTGGGGGGCTTTGTTTCCCGGCAGGTCGCTGGCGGATTTTGCCGCTGAATTGGCGTTGTCGCTGGCACCGGCTGCTGTGCCGCAGACCTGGTTAGTGCAGAATGCGGCGGGTGAGATTGTGGGCACTGGGTCTTTGTTATTACAGGATATGGCGACCAATCAACAGTTAAGCCCGTGGCTGGCCAATATTTATCTGGTGCCCGAGGTGCGGGGGCAGGGCCTCGGTCGCGCCCTGGTGCAACAACTGATGCAGCAGGCGGCTCAGCTGCAGATCCAAACCTTGTATTTGTTTACTGAAGATCAGCAGGCGTTTTATCAGCGGCTGGGCTGGCAGTTACACCATACCGAGCTTTATGAAGGCCATTGGGTCAGTGTGATGCAGTGGCAGCCTGACTGTTGAGCTGCCACTGCGGATATGGACTGGCGTGGCAACAATAAGGCAGACAGCCCCAGTGGGGGAAGCTGTCTGCCTGCGACTAGATGCAACGCTAGCGTCAGAACTTATACATCAGGCCCAGAATAAAATTGCGCCCGCTGGTGGTGTAAGACTGGGTGCGGTTATCCTGGAATTGACGGATATGCTCATCGGTTAAGTTATTGCCTTCAAAGGTCAGTTGCAGACTGGCTGACCAGTTATAAAAGGCTTTAAAATCAACGAAGCTGCTATCATCAAAGCCTTCAACGATATTCTGGCTTTCACCTTCACCAGTGATAAAGTCGTCGCGAAAGGCCTGGGATAACCGTAAGCCCCACAGCTCAGTTTCATAATACACCGTGATGTTATAAGCCAGTTCTGACAAACCAGGCGGGGTGACTTTAAAAGGTTTACCTTCGTTAAATAAGGTGGTTTCGCCGTCGGCCAGCGTCAGATTGCTGGCCAGGCCCAGATTCTGCCAGTGACCAGGCAAGAAACGCAGATCGGCCTGCGCCGACAGTTCCAGCCCTTTGACAGTGGCACCTTCGCCATTAATCGGCTGATTAACGGTAAATTCAGTCTGGGCATTGACGCGAGGGTCAAACGCCAGAAAATCCAGCGGATAACCGGTTTGCGCGTACGGCATAGTGACCGATTGTTCGACGATAAAAGAATCCATCTTTTTGTGAAAAGCGCCGAGCGAAACGCGCAGATCCTGACCGTAATATTCCAGGCTGCTGTCAAAGGAGTCAGCGATAAAACGGTTCAGCTTTGGATTACCGGCCGCTATCCTGGTGTCCGCCACGCCCACCTGACCGGCGGCGCGCAATTGATTCAGCGCCGGTCTGGAGATATTGCGGTTGGCGCCAACACGGACCAGCCAGGCATCCGTCAGCTCCAGCGCTAAGTTAAGGCTTGGCAATAAGTCGTTGTAACTGTTATTAAATTCAACATATTCCAGCTTTTTGCCGGTGTTCACTTCACCGGCTGACTTTTGCTCGGTCTGATACCAGCGCAGGCCGATGTTGCCGCGCAGCACCATGCCGTCCAGGTCCCGGTTAAAACTGTATTTGCTATACAGCGCACTGGTATTTTCTTCCAGTTGATACACAGTACCCGGCTGATTAAAACGCGCATCCAAACTGCGCGAAATGCGGCCTGTGGCTTCTAAGGCGCTAAAAGTGGCTTCGTTATCAGCCACCGCATAAGGCCGCAGCACCGGCATTGGGTTTAACTGGAATACCGCTTTGGGCGCATTGGCGATATTTTTCCAGTCGATGCGGTCACGCCGTTCATAACCATCAGATTCATAAGCTTTATATTGCAGGCCCCAACTGAGACTGTCTTCGCTGTCGAGCTGATAACGCCAGTCGCTTTGCAAGGTCTGAAAGCTGTTTTCGATGGCATCTTCTCGCACATCAGAGCGCATCAGCGCCCAGGCCTTGGGATCGGCAATCTCAAAATCGTAACTGTTCTGGCCATAGTTGGCGTTGCGCCAGTCGACACTAAAGGCATGACCAACGGATTCGGCAAAAATCTTGTCGTGAATTGGCTGGGCAAAGTCAGAACTTGAGGTGCCAAGCAGCAGGTCAGTGCTGAGATCATCGCTCAGTTGCATCTTGCCGGTTAACGTCAACTGATGAAAATCGGTTTCGCCGTAGCTGACTTTAGATTCAGTGCGTAAATCCAGATTTTTAAACGAGGCATACAGCAGGTTATCGCCATCCACTGCTGCATCCACCAGTAACTGGCCAGCCGTGACATCGCCGGTAAAAGCGTTGGTGCCAGCGGTCGATAACTGGTTTTCCTGACGGTCGTTGGATAATTTACCCAGCAAGCCGTCCAAACTCCATTGCATCCGCTCCGATGGCTGCCATTGCAATGAGGTAGTGATCCCCAACCGCTCACGCTCGTTCAGCCAGGAGGCAATGTTATTGGCTCTGGGAATAAACAACCGATCTGCGCCTTTGGCATTGATCAGCCGATCGGCAATGGCCGGATTGACAGTGGCCGCCACGTTATTGCGGCCAAAACTGGCCTGCCGCCAGGACCAGACATGGTAACCTTTTTCCAGCGTTTCAGCGCTGGAGTAGGCGACAGAAAACAAAGCGCCAACATCGCCCCAGGTGTTGGAAAACAACGCTGCCAGCCGTGGGCTGGTGCTATGGCTTAAATCATTGTGCACGGCTTTGGCCGACAAAGCGCCATTCATGCCGTCAAAATCAAAAGGCCGGGCTGTTTGTAAATCCACAGTGCCGCCTAAGCCGCCTTCATCCAGACTGGCATCATAAGATTTGTGTACATCAATGCGGTTAAATAATTCTGAGGCAAACACGCTGTAGTCAAAGTCACGGGTGCGGGAGGCGCTGCCACGCTGGTCTATGCCGGAGTCGGTGGTAAACAGCGCTTCCATGCCATTGACGCGGGTACGGGTAAAATTCGGCCCTAAGCCGCGTAACGAAATTTGCCGGCCTTCACCGGAGTCGCGTGAAATGGTGACGCCTGAGATGCGTTGTAACGATTCGGCCAGGTTTAAATCGGGGAAACTGGCGATATCATCGGCCAAAATGCTTTCAGTGACATTGTCAGACTGTTTTTTCAGTAAGGCGCTTTCCTGCAAACTGGAGCGATAGCCTTTCACTGCAATATGCTCAACTTCTGCCGCTGCTGGCGCCATAGTGGCTGAGGCTGTGGTGACTGCCGCGACAGCCGGTTGGCTGAAACCTAAGGCGGTGGTGACGCAAAAGGCAACTTTGTGTAAGGTACGACTGACGTTCATAAATCCGGTTCCTGTAAGTTAAATGGTCGGTGCTGACAGGCGATTCCGCTCGCTCTGCTGTTCAGGCGCTGACAAGACAATCGGGCGGTACAGGTTTTTCAGCCAAAGCTTAAGATTCATCAAAGTTTCATATTGCGACGTCGCAGCACGGCAGCCGCGCTGGTAGCGTCGTGGAAACAGGCGGCTTAAAACTGCAGTTGCAAGCCAAGCTGCAGGCTGCGGCCAGAGCGGGTGAATACCAGCGGGCGGTTTGGCTGCAGGCCGGCAAACATATCAATGGCCTGATCGGTCACATTCAGCAGTGCCAGCGACAGCCGAAGGTCGTTGCTGGCCTGGTAATAGGCCGAGGCATCGACAAACAACAGCGGCCGCACGCCGATAAAACCATTGATCACATCGCTGTCGGTGATGTACTGGTCGCGATAACTGCCGATCAGACGGGCACCCAAGCGGGGCGATTGCCAATACAGACTCAACTGGCCGGAATAACGCGATAACGCCGGTAGTGGCCCGCGCAGTCGTTGCAAAGCCAGTGGATATTCAGTATTGCCACTGACGCTGCTGAGATGGGCCAGCACACCAAACCCCTGCGGCCACTGATAACGGCCGGCCAGCTCC
>Ga0114982_1000066_pt1 | contig 50825 bp, 64 predicted proteins | sample Shrwel_input2_FT_FD_87183 | JGI IMG/M metagenome (GOLD analysis project Ga0114982, IMG submission 87183) | Subsurface microbial communities from deep shales in Ohio, USA - Utica-3 well 1 S input2 FT | ecosystem: Environmental > Aquatic > Deep subsurface > Shale gas/oil reservoir > Produced... | reverse complement strand
TTCTAACGGTGGCACAGGTCCTACAGGTCCTACAGGTCCTCAGGGCGTCCAAGGTGCTGCTGGTTCTAACGGTGGCACAGGTCCTACAGGTCCTCAGGGTGTCCAAGGTGCTACAGGTCCTGGTGGTCCTACAGGTCCTGGCGGTCCAACAGGTCCTCAGGGTGTCCAAGGTGCTACAGGTCCTGGTGGTGGTACTGGTCCTACAGGTCCTCAGGGTGTCCAAGGTGCTACAGGTCCTGGTGGTCCTACAGGTCCTGGTGGTCCTACAGGTCCTGGTGGTCCTACAGGTCCTCAGGGTGTCCAAGGTGCTGCTGGCTCTAATGGTGGTCCTGGTCCAACAGGTCCTGGTGGTCCTACAGGTCCTCAGGGTGTCCAAGGTGCTACTGGTCCAACAGGTCCTGGTGGTCCTGCAGGTCCTACAGGTCCAACAGGGCCCTCAGGAACAATTACCAATACATCATATCAGATGACAGCTCTTGGAGTGGGTACGCCTGCTTCAGGTACAACTGGTGAGATCAGAGCTACTAATAACATCACAGCTTACTACTCTGATGACAGACTGAAAACCAAGCTTGGTGAGATTCCAGATGCTGTTAAGAAAGTTCAACAACTGACTGGTTTTTACTACACTGCTAACGATCTTGCTAAGAGCTACGGCTACCAAGGTGAATTGCAGATTGGTGTGTCAGCTCAAGAAGTTGAAAAGATCTTGCCAATGGTTGTAGCTCCTGCTCCAATCGATGATAGGTTCTTGACAGTTAGATACGAAAGAATCATACCTTTGTTAATCGAAGCCATCAAAGAACTTCAAGCTCAAATTGATGAGATAAATAAAAAGATATAAAATAATAACTTTTTATAGCTTGTTAATTAACGACCCCAAGGCCTCATAGCTTTGGGGTCGTTGTGATACGAAAGATGATTACGGGTATGAACTAATGGCAACATCATTGGATTTTCCAACCAGTCCAGCGTTAAACGATACGTATACTTTAGGTTCAAAAACTTGGAAGTATGATGGCTATGGTTGGGTAATTTTTAATACCAATACAGGTCCTCAAGGTTATCAAGGTTTCCAAGGTGCTTCTGGTGGCGGTGGTGGTGTTCAAGGAGCTCAGGGTGTCCAGGGTGCTCAGGGCGTCCAAGGAGCTCAGGGTTCTGGAGTTCAGGGTGCTCAGGGAGCAACAGGAGCTGGATCTCAAGGCGTCCAGGGTGCTCAAGGTGTTCAAGGAGCTCAAGGGGTCCAAGGTGCCCAAGGTGTTCAAGGAGCCCAGGGTTCTGGAGTTCAAGGAGCGCAAGGTGTTCAAGGAGCCTCAGGTGGAGGATCTGCGGCTTATTCCAATACCTTATTATTAACTTGTACCACTACAAACGCTACAGAGACAGAGTTGTTTGTAAACGGAATAGCAAATACAAGAATATCTGTAGCAAATAATTCCCTAATGTTGTACACGATAGATGCAGCAGCTAGAAGAACAGATGTAGCAAACGAAACTGCGGCATTTTTTATAAAAAGTGCTGCTCGAAATATTTCCGGAACTTTGTCTGATGTAGGAAGTGTGTATGAGATTGTTATAACTCGTGACAATGCTAGTTATACAATTGATCCTAGAATTTCAGCTAACACATCATCGCTCAGCATTTTTGTAACAGGGGTTGCTGGTAGAACAATAGATTGGAGAGCAGTAGTTAATACTGTTGAAGTATAATGCCTTTACGAACAAGAAGTTTATTAATGGATAATACAATTGGTAAGATTTATACCAATGTTGGTGCAACATCTGAAGTAAATTCCTCGAAGCTTATTGCAGGTACAGCGTTAAAATCCTATGTGCTCAGTTCAAAGGCAGCTACGAGGGTTGCTAGTAATTTGAGCGGTACAGGGTTTCCTTTTTCTTCAAATGGTTTAATTCAAACACTAACTTTGTCTGTATCCACTGCTCCTGTAGGGGCATCTATCATAGTGGCTTTGAAAAAGGGCACTGCCTATGCTAATTCAACAACTTCTGGTACTGCTAACATTGCATCAGGGCAAAAAACAGGAAACACGTCTATTAGTTTAAATGTCAGTGCTGGTGAATTTATATTTTTTGATGTGACCCAAGTTGGTTCGACAAGCAGTGGTAATAAATTATCTATTAGACTTGATTACTTTTTAGGATAAAAAATGACATCACAAGAAATTTTACAACATTTTAACAATTCAACCGTCTATAAATTTGATGGTAAATTAAGTGAGTTGCAGGAAATGCAAGAAACAAATTCAAACAGTTACAATTATATTATTGTTGGAGATGATATATATTTTGTTGCTGCTAAGCAAGTTAGTGATTCAAGAGTTAGCATCCTTTCTGGAGAGTAAAAAATGTATGTTAAATTATCTGTAGGTAATGCCAACGTAAACTCTCAAAGGTGCATGAGAGATATTGGAAGGTTATTGACTTCTGAAACACCTAACACTTCTTTATTAGAAGCTTTTAGTCAATCATCTTCTGTGGTAATAGATTCAACTCCTGCTGGATGGACTTATGTTGGTAGCAATTTTGCTGGTGATAGGCCAACCATTGCAGTTGCAAACTCGGCTGTTAACCAAGCGAACTCTGTCTTTTTTAATTTAGCTTTCTCAGCGCCATGTCTAAATGGAACAACAAAATTTTGCGTTTTGACCACTACGCATCCTGTTCCTACTGATATAAACATGATTTTTACAGTCCTGACAGGAGCACAGTCTGTCAATGCCAATGGGATTTGTACAAACGAAGGGGCTAGGCATACTCAAGGACTCGGTGATGGTCCAAATGAACTTCAAGCAACCAGTCTGCAGGTGGGGGTAGCAGGAAAAATATTTCATTTAATTGCAAATCCTAGGCATGTTACTATTATTGAAGAAGGTAGAGGAGTACAAGCTGTATGGGAAATGAGTGCTACTGATGTAAACACCTTTTATAATTCAGCTCCTTTTGTTCAATACTCACATGCTAATACTTCTATGGCAACCCGCGTTGATTCTGATATAATTGTACCGACCTTGGCCACCACAACTAGGGGCTCCTCAATGCTTCATACAGGCTTTAATATAACTGATCCAACCACAGCAACAACATATGGAACTTATGATCCTACCCAAAACTTAACAACAAACGTGGGTTTTTTTGCTAGAGCCACTGGCACAGGAGCTTTGAAAACGGGTATAAACACAGCTGGCTTACCGAGATATAACATACTTCCAGTTATATTATCAAATGATGAGTATGGCCACCCCACCCAATATATTACAGGAATTGTTCCTGTTTATTTTACTGGACCTGCAATAGGAAGTTCGGGTGATACGGTAGATGTTAATGGTGACACCTATTACTTTTTTAATAGTGGTACTGGCTTCGGACTACTAATGAAGTTGAGTTAAAAATATGGCTGCCTTGCCCTACCCAGTAAACTCATCTGACTTGAGTAATTTTTCTAACAGTAGTATTGTTTCTGCGTTTGCAATCATACCAACAAAAAATATACTAATAGCAGAAACAGATGCATTGATTTTTAAAGATGTTGTCAATCCTGAAGAAGCATATACTAATTTATCGACTGTATAAATAAAAAGTAATTTATTATATAAGGGTAAACTTGGTATCCCCATGTTTGTCTAGTTTTGTAAAAAAAGGATACTCGTGGCGACGTCAATAGATTTCCCCTCATCACCAGCTAATAATCAAACGTACTCTCTAGGTTCAAAAGCTTGGAAGTATAATGGCGTTGCATGGGAAATACTTCATAGTAATAGCCCAGGTCCCCAAGGTCCCCAAGGTGCTCCAGGTAGTAGTAGTGGAGTTCAAGGTGCTCAAGGCGTTCAAGGTGCTCAGGGTGCTGGGGTACAAGGAGCTCAAGGCGCTCAAGGTAATGAGGGTGGTGTATCTGTTACTCTGAGTTCCACTCCTCCAGCTTCCCCACAATATGGAGATATCTGGATCCGTAGTGATACAGGTGTTGAGTATAGTTACTTAAACGATGGTAATACAAACCAATGGGTTGAACTTGGTAACATGGGTGCCATGGGTTACCAGGGTGTCAGGGTGCTCAAGGTGTTCAAGGAACACAGGGTGCTGGAGTTCAAGGAGCTCAGGGTGTCTTGGGTGCACAAGGTAATCAAGGTGTTCAAGGAGCTCAGGGTGTACAGGGAGCTACTGGCGTACAAGGAGCGCAAGGTGTTCAGGGTGCTGTTGGTGCTCAGGGTGTCCAAGGAGCTCAAGGAGTTCAGGGTGCTACTGGAGTTCAGGGTGCTACTGGAGTTCAGGGTGCACAAGGTGTTCAAGGTCTACTGGGTGCTCAGGGTGCCATTGGTGTCCAAGGAGCACAAGGTGTCCAGGGTGTAATTGGTGCTCAGGGTGCTGTAGGCAATCAAGGTGTTCAGGGTGCTCAAGGAGTTCAGGGTGCTACTGGAGTTCAGGGTGCACAGGGTGCACAGGGTGTACAAGGTGTCTTAGGTGCTCAAGGAAATCAAGGTGTCCAAGGAGCTCAGGGAGTTCAAGGAACAATAGGTGTCCAAGGAGCTCAAGGTGTCCAAGGTGTACTAGGTGCACAGGGCAATCAAGGTGTCCAGGGAGCTCAGGGTGTCCAGGGTGCTACACCAGCCATTGCAGGATCCAATACTCAAATCCAATATAACAATTCTGGTGCTCTAGGTGCTTCTTCTAATCTTGTTTTTGATGGTACTAACTTAGGTATTGGTACTACAAGCCCTGCCGCAAAACTAGACATTGGTGGAAGCCCAACTTATGAAAGTCGATTGATATGGTCACGCGGTAACAATGACGCGGACTTTAAAGCGGTTCTTTCATCTGGAGATGCGGGAACTACAGCAACAGTTGGTAGCATTGGCGTGACATATGGAGGTTACAAAGATTTTTCCTCTATTCAGTTTTATAGAAATTCGACAACTGGACAAATATTGTTTTTTACTGGTAACTTAACTGGTAATGGTTCAGAGCAAATGCGCCTAACCAGCACAGGTCTAGGTATTGGTACTACATCCCTTAATGGAAAGTTAACTGTTTATAGCGGTACTGTTGGAGCATCTGCAACCACCTTGACACCATCAGCAACGTTCTGGATGCTTTATGAAGGTGGTACAGGAAACAATGCGGGTTCAGGAAATTCACTTGTATTTGCAAATGGAATTAGCCCCGATGCACTTGGCAAAAGTGCAATGATTGGTGCACCATCAGAAGATACTGGTGGTTTAAGCCGTTCTATTGGATTGTCATTCTGGACTTCTGCATTTGACGCAAATCGTGCTGAGAAAATGCGTCTTGACTCAAGCGGTAACTTGGGTATTGGTACAACTAGTCCTAGCCAGAAACTTGAAGTTGCTGGCAATATGTACATCAACACAAGTGGCAATCCATATTTGCAAATTAAAACAAGCGGTGCTGGAAACAATCCATATATCCGTATGCAAGCGGATACAAACTATTGGGACATTCAAAGTACATTCTCAAACACCAATGACGATTTGCTATTCCAATATAACGGGACTGCGCTTCTTGATTTAGACAAGAATGGTAATCTAGGTATTGGTACTACAAGCCCTTCTACCTTTGGCGTTCTTGCTGTAAAGAGAGATCAAACAGCAGACACAGCAATCACTGTAAGTAATGCGGGAACAGCTAATGCCGCAACTACTATGAGTTTTGTTTTGAGTGAAGCAGGAACTCCCAACGGATGGTTTAGACGTTATCGTGACGGAAGTGGTAGTACTGAAATTGGTTTTTCTGACGCCTTGCTATTTACTGGAAATGTATCAAGCACTAAAACAGAACGTGCCCGTATAGACTCAAGCGGTAACTTGGGTATTGGTACAACTTCAATGGTTTCAAAACTACAAGTAGGAAGCCATACATTTTCTGGTGTAAATGGTGTTTACTCTAATGCAAGATCAGGATTATCAGTAAACGGATCATTAACATCTATTGTGTATGCATCGACATATAACGATGCAACATATCCAGATTATGGTATGGTGTTTGTACATGGTCCTACTACCAGTAGCTATAATGTATGGAGTATCAGTCCAGATGGCCCTGCTAAAGGTTCTGGATTGGGATTCATATATGGAGCCAACGCAGACAATATCCACGTGATTGCTCCTAAGGTATATTTCCAAGGTAGTACTGGTAATGTGGGTATTGGTACAACTTCACCACAACAAAAACTTGTAGTCAGTAATTCTGGCGCACTTGGGTTTGAGTTTGTTCCCGCATCGGGAATCATGCAACTCTATAATCGTTCTACTAGTGCTTATGGCAATATGAGATTTGATGCAGCCGAAGTTCACTTTTATACAGGAACATCTCCTGCAGAACGTGCCCGTATAGACTCAAACGGTAGAATGCAAATTGGTACAACAACAGCAGGATACTCAGCAACACTCACTCTTTTATCAGCCTCCAATAGTTATAACTTAACATCTTCAAGAGTAGGAGCAGGTACAGGTTCATTAGGTCATGTTGTTTTTGAAACAGATAGTGGAGCTGTTGGTACTATTTTTACAAATGGTTCAGCAACTTCATATAACACCAGTTCAGATTATCGTCTAAAAAATATTACAGGACCAATCACTACATCAGGTGTTTACATTGACAGCTTGAAACCTGTAGAAGGTACTTGGAAGTCAGACGGCTCTGTCTTTGTGGGTTTGATTGCTCACGAAACTCAAGAAGTCTCACGCACGCAAGTAGCCACAGGCACTAAAGATGGTGAAGAAATGCAGGGTATGGATTATTCTAGCGCTGAAATCATTTCTAATTTAATCGCAGAAGTTCAATCACTTCGTAAACGCCTTGCAGACGCGGGCATCTAATCTCTAAAGGAAAATCATGGCAATCACTTATAACTGGACAATCTCAAATCTCGATCGTAACACAGCTGATGGTTTCGTAACCACGGCACACTGGACAGCTTCAGCAGTAGATGGTGATCATACAGCTTCCGTCTATTCAACTGTAAGTTGGCCTGTTGACGAGCCACAAATTCCATATGATAATTTAACAGCTCAAATTGTACTTGAGTGGGTATGGGAGTCTGTCGATAAAACTGCTACAGAAGCATCTTTATTAGAGCAGATAAATATTAAGAAGAATCCTGTTACAGCTTCAGGAAGACCTTGGTAATTTTATATTTTGGAGAATTTTATGAACATTGAATTGAAACTGACAGTGGAAGAAGTTAATTATGTTATTGGAGTGTTGGGTGAGCTGCCTAGCAAATCTGGTGCATGGCCTTTGATTCTCAAGATCAAAGATCAGGGCGAGAAACAAATTCCTAAACAAGAAGCAGCACCTGCAGATACTAATAGCTAAAAACATCTTTCTTTTTTATTATGAAAGTTTTGTGTGGAATCAGAACCCTTTGACCATGTAATAATTGATAACTTTTTAGAGGAAAGCCTAGCTAGAAAGTTATCATCAGAGTTCATGGATTATGACGACCCTAAGTGGTACTGTTACAATAATCCTCTCGAACATAAGAAGACCTCCAACAAGTGGTACTTCTTTCCTTCCGAGACATACAAATATATGTGCTATTTGAATTCGGAAGAGTTCATTCAAAGAATGCGCAACATTACTGGTATAGAAAAACTATATCCAGATATTGGTCTTCACGGAGCTGGCTGGCACATTCACGGCCGTGGTGGTAAGCTGAATATCCATAAGGATTATTCTATCCATCCAAAACTGAAGCTCCAAAGAAAACTCAACATCATCATATACCTCACCCCTGATTGGAATCCAGAATGGGGTGGTGGATTGGATTTGTGGTCACACAATCCTGAGACTGACCTGCCACTTGAAAAAATCAAAACAGTTGAGTACAAATTCAATAGAGCTATCTTATTTGATACCACTCAGAATTCATGGCACGGTTTTGATCAACCATTAACTTGCCCAGACAATGTCCATAGAAGAAGTATTGCGATGTACTACTTGACAGACCCTCCTGTTGAGGTTGATTCAAGACAACGTGCTTTGTACGCAGCTTCTGGTTCACAAAAGAACGACCCAAGTGTTTTAAAGTTTATTAAAGAAAGATCAAGATTATAATGAGTTGCTCTGATAAGATTATTGAACTTCTTGATAAATTAGAGATCAATGGGCACGATAAGCCAGGCGGTACAGATAAGAATACTAACCATTCTTATGTTGATGTTTACGGTGAAACTCTTTCAAAGTATGTAACAAAGTCAGGTTCTCTTTTGGAGATTGGTGTTCAGTATGGGGGATCATCTCTCCTGTGGCATGAACTGCTACCTAACTTTAAACTGTGTCTTGTTGATAACGAAGACAAGATGCATGACCACATCAAACAAAAACTTGATCCTAAAAGAATCAACTACTTGATCAGAGATGCATATGATCAGTACACAATGCGTGATGTTAAAAATCTGCATCCCAATGGATTTGATATTATTATCGATGATGGTCCCCATACTCTAAAGAGCCAAGGACAATGCATTGACTTGTATCTCGGTTTGTTGAAGACCGAAGGGTGTTTAATTATTGAGGATATTGCAAGCATTGAATATGCTCAAGAGTTGTATGAGCTTGTCCCTAAAGCAAAACATATTGAAGCTGAGATTATCGATCTTAGGAATATCAAAGGCAGGTTTGATGATATTGTTTTAGTTATTAGAAAACGTGAAGAGATTCCTGATAACAAAATTGCTGTGTTCTATCATGTGGGGCAATTTGGTGAGTGGAAGAGACTTTATCAAGAGCAAATTAATTCACTATGCGTTAGTGGTTTGTACAGTGCTTGTGACTTTGTTCACGTTGGTATTAATGGCGATGATGAACTTCCATCAACGTTACCAAAGATGAGAATTAAGTACAATCAAGATAAGATTCTTGAAGCTGATACGTTGAAAGCAATGTGGGAGTTTAGTAACGATAACCCTGATTATAGGGTAATGTACTTCCACACAAAAGGTGCTACTCAAGAAGGCTCTGTACACCGCTACAATGTCGATGCTTGGAGGCACTATCTTGAATACTTTATTATTCATGAGTGGGAAAGAAACTTAGGTTATCTTAAGAACTATGATTGCTCAGGAACTGAGTGGATCCATGAATCAGGTTTGGTTAACCAAGCAACTGGTGAGACGACTTGGCAAGATACAGGACACTATGCTGGCAACTACTGGTGGGCCAATGCTTCGTATGTAAGTAAGTTAGATCCTAATTATTTGTATGATCCACTTAATGGTTGGACAAGATGGAGAAGTGAACTCTGGGTTGGTACAGCCAATCCTAAACGTTTCAACTTCTACAACACAAATGACTTTTGCAAGTACACAATGAGGACGTATTCTCCTCATGAATATGTAATTAATGCTGATAATGATAGTGAAATTAAAATGGAGAACCGCCCTGTGATAAGCAATAAAAAAGCTAAGTTTGTAATGATGACGATGTTTAAGAATGAGGCTAAAACAATTGGCCGAATGTTAGAGTCGTGCTACAAGTACATCGACTACTATGTCATTCAAGATAATGGATCAACAGACGGTACACCTGAAGTTGTTGCAGAGTTCTTTAAAGACAAGAACATTCCTGGATACGTTTATAATGTAGAAGAGGGATGGATTGGTTTTGGATGGAATAGAGATCACCTGCTTCAGAAGGTTCGCAATACCGATCATGGTTGTGATTGGATCCTGAAAATGGATTGCGATGAAATCCTAGAAGTGGATGATGATTTTGATTGGAGTGTGTTTGATGACAAGAACCTCCACAGCTTCCACGTCCCAGCAATATCTGGGAGCACCGTATATCAAAGAGCATGGATTTGGAATGCTAAACTCCCATGGAGATTCAATCACGATACAGCACATGAAACAATCGTGTTGGATATCGAGGGAATGGGAGAGAACTTCAAAAAGTACAACCTTCCAAGATCGTACAGACAAGTTGGCTTTGATGATGGCGAGAGCTGGTCATCACCTACCAAGTATATCTCTGATGCATTGAAGCTAGAAGAGAAGATGATTAAAGACAATACAATGTTGACCGACTTGTATCACTTCTGGTATATTGGTAAGAGTTATTATGATGCTTATAAAGCCATTGGGTTGCCACTTGGTCAAAAGCACAATAACGAACTAGCTCGTAGATGTATTTTCTACTGTACAGAATTCCTTGATGTAACACACAACTATTCAAGTACAGGCAGAGCAGATAGAATGGATGAGATGGGTTACTATGCTATGATGATGATTGGTAACTCGTATCGCTATCTTGGTGACCATACAGCTGCGCTTGCCGCTCTTGGTGCTGCTGAAGACTTCTGTCCACAAAGGAACGAGCATTTGACTAACATTGCTGAGATCTATAATGACTTGCAAGACTACGATAATATGTTCTTTATCACTACTAAGATGACTAATTCAAATAGGAAGAATCCTTTCCCTGACTTGTCATTTATTATTGAATCACAATGTTATCCTGATACAGGAACGTACGTTCATGAGCTTCATCAGATTGCACAGTCACGTGCGACTAAAAGCAATCCTGAAATATACAACCCACAATTCAATTTAAAGGTAAATTCATAATGGACAAGAGGCTATTTGTTGTAGATAATTTTTATTCCAATCCTGATGACGTTAGAGCATTTGCGATGAATGTGGAGTATGAGCCGAGCTCTCAATGGTATAAGGGAAGAAGATCGAAAGAGCAATATAACTTTCCAGGTATTCAAGAGTCTTTTGAAGAGATCATGAATATGAAACTAAAGCCTTTGAATGAGCATGGGATGTGTGGAAGGTTTCAGTTCCTGACTGCTGAGGATCCTATTGTTTATCATTACGACACTCAACAGTGGGCAGCTATGATTTACTTGACTCCAGATGCTCCAGCTGGAAGTGGGACATCTTTGTACAAATCAAAAAGTACTGGTGCAAGAAGATTAGAAGATCGGGGAATCAACGAAAGTTTTCCTACAGGACATTATGATTCCTCACAATTTGAGTTGATCGATAGTATTGGTAACATCTATAATAGAGTTTGTATTATGGACGCTAGATGTATTCATTCAGCTTCAATGTACTTCGGAAACAACGATACCAATTCCAGATTAACCCACCTATTCTTTTTTGACCATGCATAATTACAAATTCAGTTTAATCACACCAGAACATAGCGTTAAGAACATTCCGTTCTTGCTTGAGCTATACGACAGTATTAAAAATCAAACTTATGAATACTGGGAATGGGTTTTATATTTAAACAATGGTTTCAAGAAAACCGATTTGCCTTCAGATATTGTAGCAAATCCAAAGGTAGTTATTATTGAGGGTGAGGATAACCCTAACATTGGATACTTAAAGAACAAAGCATTCCATGCTGGTACAGGTGACATCTTGGTTGAGGTAGATCATGATGATGAGTTAGTGAATGTTTGTTTGGAAAGGTTGAACGAAGCTTTCCAAGATGATTCTATTGGTTTCTGCTACAGTGACAATGCCGTCAACCACATGGAAGACAAGTTCATTCCATACAACGAGGCATATGGATGGAAGCATAGAATGTTCCAGTGGAAAGATAAGTTGTTGTTTGCAATGAACAGCTTCGAGCCTTCAAGTCATAGTCTTGGTTACATTTGGTACGCACCCGACCACGTGAGAGCTTGGCGTAAAGATGTGTATGTTGGTATTGGTGGTCACAACCCAGAACTTTCTATCTGTGATGACCACGAGTTGTGTATCCGTACATATCTTGCGACTAAAATGCATCGTATCCCTGAAGTGTTATACATCTACCGAATCACTGGTGATAATACTTGGTTGGAGCGTAACGTTGCTATTCAGAATACTACGATCCAGTTGTTTGCTCAGAATGCACAAGCGTTGGCTGAGAAGGATGCGAGAGATAAAGGCTTGCTACTTGTTGATATTGGTGGTGGCTTGAATCCTCGTCCAGGTTACATGACAATCGATCAAGAAGGTGCAGACATCTCTTGTGATTTGAATGAAGGTATTCCTTTGCCTGATAACAGTGTTGGTGTAATCAATGCTAGCCACGTTATTGAACATCTAAGAGATAAGACTAAAACAATGAGTGAGATCCACCGAGTTCTTGCTCACGGTGGATGGGCTTTCATTGAAGTTCCAAGTACTGATGGTCGTGGTGCTTTCCAAGATCCGACTCACGTTAGTTATTGGAATGAGAACAGCTTCTTGTATTACACGAATTCATACCTTGCTAATTTTATTAGGAACAAGGATATTAAATTCCAAGAATACAGAAGAGAAACTTGGTTTCCCAACGATTGGTTAAGAAATTTAAACGTATGTGTAACTACTGCTTGGCTTGTAGCTAACAAAGAAGGCGGCGAACGTCTTCCCCATACCAAAAATATCTAACAAATAAAAATCTCCTAAATACCAAAAGTATAAGGAGATTTTTATGGCTGTACCTACAAGCAGAGCAACCTTCAAAGAATATTGCTTGCGCAAGCTTGGTAAACCAGTAATTGAGATCAACGTCGATGATGATCAGATAGATGATAGAATTGATGAGTGTATCAGATACTACTGGGATTACCACTTTGATGGAACTGAGAAGACTTATTATAAACAAGCAGTAACCGATCAAATTAAGTCCGATAAGTATATTACATTGCCCGAAAACATTATCGGAGCAATTCGTATATTCCAAATTGGGGATCCATCATTAAGAGCAAGTGATATGTTTAATATCAGGTATCAGATTGCTCTTAATGATTTGTATCAACTAACCACAGTCTCGTTGCTGCCATATTATATGGCCATGCAACACTTAGGAACTATCACTGAGCTTTTAGTTGGCCAGCAGCCAATCAGATACAATAGACATACCAACAAGATGTATGTTGACATGGACTGGACCAAGATAGATGTTGGCCAGTTTCTATTGATTGAAGCGTATGAGGTGATCGACCCAGACACATACACCAATGCATGGGGTGATCGTTGGTTGCAGGAATACACCACTCAAAAGATTAAGTATCAATGGGGATCTAACTTAACTAAGTTTACCGGTCTACAACTTCCTGGTGGTGTTCAGTTCAATGGTGAAAAGATTCTGGATGATGCTGAAAAAGCTATTGAGAAACTTGAACAAGAAATGCTTTCCAGTTACTCATTGCCTGTTTCAGATATGATTGGGTGATGTAATTGGCAACTAATTTCTTCTTCAACAACTTCCAATCTTCGCAAGAGCAAATGCTCATTGAGGATTTGGTAATTGAATCAATTAAGATTTATGGTCTTGACTGTTGGTATATTCCTAAAAGAATAGTCAAAAAAGATAACATCTATGGTGAAGATTCTCTTTCAGAATATAACACATCATACATGGTAGAGATGTATGTTAAAAATGTTGAAGGATTTGCTGGCGAGGGTGATTTCCTTTCCAAGTTCAATGTTGAAATTAGAGATCAAATGACTCTAACTATTGCTAGAAGAACCTTTGAGGATGAAGTTCAGCGATATGAGTCTATCAATTATATCAGGCCACGTGAAGGTGATTTAATCTTCATGCCTTTGAATAACAAAGTGTTCCAAATAAAGTTTGTTGAACATGAACCTGTCTTTTATCAGATGGGTGCATTACAGATGTATGATTTGAAGTGTGAGTTGTTTGAATATAGCAATGAAGTTTTTGATACTGGCTTTGAAGCTATTGATGATCTACAGAATGAATACTCTGATGCAATGAATACTTTTGCTATTCTATCTGAAAGTGGATTAGAGCTTACAATGGAAGATGGTTTCTCTTTGGTCAGAGAAGAATTTGATTTGGAAGTACAGGATGTACTTTCTGATAACTTTGATGTTCAAACTGAATCTGACGACTTCTTAGACTTTTCCGAAGCAGATCCTTTCAGTGAAGGGGGAAGATTCTGATCTTTTCTTTGCTGCCAAATAACCTTCATTCTTTGTGAATGTATTTTTTTTAGCTCAGGATCCTGCCATCTTTGTTTAGCAGCTCTCTTATAGTTGGTAGTATCATTGGGTTTTTTGGAGTTCATAAGTCCTTGATCCCACATTTGTTTTGATCTTAAACTTAGAGCTGCTTTCTTTTTACTTGCTGCCTCTTGACCTATGATCTGCTCCCATTGTTTTCCTTTTGTGTAAGCAGCACCAAGGAGACTGTTATTAATCCTAGCTTTGTTGGCCTTTTCACTATCAGAACATATGGCCTTATTATCTGTCTTGTTGATCCAATTATTTTTTTTAACAACCTTCATTCTTCTTAAGACTTTGTGCTCCCAGATAATAGCCTGCTCTTTAGTGTTGAATACACGTCTTACTTCCTTAATATCAGGAAGACCAAGTTTTACAATATAATCTTTTACAAAATTGGAAGATGTAAAATATGTTTGTAATAGATCGTCCGGTTTACTGTTCTTTGAGTATCTGACCCCATAATACCATAAGTTATGAGCGCTCCATCCGATTAGATAAGTATAATACATGCTACCTCCATAACTAATATATAGGAGAAATAAAATTTTAGGCCACACTTTCTATCACAATACAATACGTAGATATGTAATATTGTTCGGAACTCTGTTTAATGATATTCACATTAACCGCGAAGATACATCTAATGGTGTAACAAGAACAATAAAAGTTCCCATTTCATATGGTCCAAAAGAGAAGATGTTGGCCAGGCTTGATGCTGATCCTAGTTTAAATAGGCCAGCCATTGTTCTTCCAAGGATGAGTTTTGAGTTAACTGATCTCAATTATGGACCAACAAGAAAATTAAATACAATTGGAAAGATTGTTGGTGTTAATACTAATGATCAAACCAAATATCAATACACCCCAGTACCATACGATTTTAATTTTATATTGTCTATTGCAGTCAAGAATGCTGATGACGGTACAAGAATCCTAGAACAAATTTTACCCTTCTTTACTCCCAGTTGGAATTCAACAGTAGATTTAATTCCTGAACTTGGAATCAAATTGGATATACCGATCATCCTCAATGCTGTCTCTTCTGAAGATTCCTACGAAGGTAACTTTGAAGAGAGAAGGTCTATTGTTTGGACTTTAAGTTTCACGATGAAGGGTTATATTTTTGGACCTACAAGACCATCTAGTAGTAGTGGACTGAGTGCTGGTCTAATCAAACTTGCAAATATTAACTTCTACGATACATCTACATACACTAATGTAGCTGATGCTGTTGGAAATTTAGACGTTGTAGAAAGCGTTACTATTGCACCAGGAATGTTAGCAAATGGTTCACCAACATCTAATTCTGCTTTGTCAGTAAGTTCGGATCAAATAAATGCAAACGATAATTATGGATACATCATCACAAAATCATGATGTTATTGCAAACAGCTTAGATCTTCAACCAATTGAGGATAGTAAGAAAGCTGAGCGTGATAACATTGTAGATGATTATGAATACGCAAGAGGCAACATGATTGCCGTTATAGAAAAGGGTCAGGAAGCGCTCAGTGGCATTCTCGACGTTGCTGGGATGAGTCAGCACCCAAGAAGCTATGAAGTCGTTGCAACGCTGGTTAAAGCGGTTGCTGATGCTAATAAAGACTTGCTTGAGCTTGCCAAAAAAAGAAAAGATCTTGAGAAGGTAGATAATGGTGGTCCACAAACTGTAAACAACAATCTATATCTTGGGTCGACTGCTGATCTATTGAAGTTGTTAAAGGACAATAAGTGAGTGATGGTTATCTTGGTAATAAGAACCTCAAGAAGTCAGATGTAAAGATTGACTTTACTCCTGAGCAAGTCAGAGAGTATATTAAGTGCGCAAAAGATCCAATCCACTTCATTAAGACGTACGTTAAGATTATTAACGTTGATCAGGGTTTAATTCCTTTTAGGATGTGGGAGTTCCAGGAGGATATGGTCCTCACTGCAGTTCAAGAACGTTTCGTTGTTGCCAAGATGCCTCGTCAGGTCGGTAAGACAACAACAGTTGCTTCTATGATCTTGTGGCAGATCTTGTTCAATGAAAATTACAATGTTGCTATCTTAGCTAACAAAGAAAGACAAGCTCGCGAGATCTTGTCTCGTATCCAGTTAGCTTACGAACATTTACCTAGATGGATGCAGCAAGGTATTGTAGAGTGGAATAAAGGTAACTTAGAATTGGAGAACGGCTCTAAGGTTCTAGCCAGCTCAACAACTTCAAGTGCAATTCGCGGTGGATCATTTAACTTGGTTTACCTTGATGAGTTTGCATTCGTTCCAACAAACATCCAAGAAGAGTTCTTTGCTTCTGTCTATCCTACTATCTCATCTGGTAAAACTACCAAGGTATTGATCACATCTACACCCAACGGACTTAATATGTTCTATAAGTTGTGGGTGGACAGTGAAGAGAATAGAAACTCTTATAAGAGAGTAGATGTACACTGGAGTGATATTCCAGGTCGCGATGAAGAGTGGAAAGCTGAAACCATTAAGAATACTTCTGAAGAACAGTTCCGTCAGGAGTTTGAATGTGAGTTCTTAGGATCTTCCAACACATTGATATCACCTAACGTACTAAGAAGAATGGTATTCCGGACTCCGATTGATTCTTCTGAAGAGGGCTTAAAGATCTATTCTGCTCCTATCCAAGATAGACTTTACACATTAGTTGCTGATACGTCAAGAGCCAAAGGTCTAGACTATAGTGCTTTTGCTGTGATGGATATTTCCGAGGTTCCATATAAGACGGTTGCAACTTTCAGAAACAATACAGTATCGTCTTTATTATATCCAACTGTTATTGAGCAGACAGCAAAACATTACAATAGAGCTTTGGTCTTAGTTGAGACTAATGATGTTGGCCAACAAGTTGCAGATATCCTATATCATGAGCTTGAGTATGACAATATCATCTACACATCAAGTGATGGTGCAGGACAGTATATTTCCACTGGTCACGGAAGAACTCAATCGATAGGTGTCAAGACATCCAAGCAAGTAAAGAGAATCGGTTGTAGTGTTCTTAAAACTCTGATAGAGAACAATAAGCTAATCATTGAAGATTATAATACTATCAATGAGTTGTCAAGGTTTGCGTTGAAGGGTTCCTCATATGAGGCAGAGGACGGTAATGATGACTTGGTAATGTGTCATGTGTTGTTTGCTTGGATGAGTACTCAAGATTACTTCAAGGAAGTGACAAGTGGGGACATCCGGCTAAATCTATATAATGAACAGCAAAAAATGTTAGAAGAAAGCATGCTGCCGTTTGGCTTGATTGATGATAGAAGAGATCCCATTCAAGAAATACAAGTTATGGAACTAGAGCATGTGTCATTCAATGACTGGATGAGAAGCTAGAAAACCGCAATTTATAAATACTTCTAACCGTTCTTGTATAAATAAAAATTCTTTTTGAGGGAGATGAACATGCCTTTTCAAGTTAGTCCAGGCGTAAATGTTTCAGAAATTGACCTAACCACGGTTGTCCCTGCTGTTTCTTCTACTGAAGGCGCCCTTGCTGGTGTGTTCCGTTGGGGTCCAGTGGGTGAAAGAGTCTTAGTTGACTCTGAGTCTAATCTAGTAAATAGATTCGGCAAACCAACAAATCATAATGCTGAAACGTTTTTTACCGCCGCCAATTTCTTATCTTACGGTAATAAGTTATATGTAGTTAGAGCAGCCAACACCACAGCTTCTGCTGACGGTGCTAGTGTTGTTTTATCTGCCGTTGCTAATACCGCCGCTGTAACCAACACACAAGTCCAAGCTGCTACAGTTAAAAATGCAGACAGCTACGACGCTTTGACCTTTAGTAGCGACATCAAGTATGTTGCTAAGTGTCCTGGTCTGATTGGTAACTCTTTGAAGATCTCTGTTTGCGATACTGCAGATGCGTTTTCTTTAACAGCCAATCTTAACGGTGGTAACGCTAACGTTGCTGCTGGTGTACTGATCACGGAGGTTGGTAATACAATTATTCGTTTTTCACTAGCTAACTCTGCTACAGGTACTTTTGCTGAAGCTAATACACAAGCTAATACAGTCTTGTCAACACTATCTGTTGGTGACTATGTAAAGGTTGGTAACTCAAGTATTGGTGAACAATACATGAAGATTAGTGCTTTGGACTCTGTTCCTCAGTCAAATGCTACACACCGTTTTGTTGATATTACAACTGAGTCTAAGTATCAGCTGTCCACTGCATTCACTTCCAACACAATTACTCGTAATTGGGAATTCTATAATGCTGTTGATGGTGCTCCTGGCACTTCTCAATACCAAACTAGTTTTGGTAACACAGCTGCTTCCGATGAGTTGCATGTTGTAGTAACTGACCAAGATGGTTTATTTACTGGTGTTCCTGGAACAATTCTTGAGGTGTTTGAGGGTGTTTCAAGATCCACAGATGCTAAGACTGAAGATGGTTCTACAAACTATTACAAGACAGTAATCAATGATGGTTCTTCTTATGTGTGGTGGGCCAATGACAGAGCTGGTGCAGCCTCTGCTACTGCCTCTGCACTTATCAACTCTACAAACACAAAACCTCTATCAGTTTCCTTCCAAGGTGCTAAAGACGGTGAAGTAGAAGGTACAGTTGGTATTGGAACTCTTTTGGCTGGATATGACTTGTTCGCATCTGCTGAGAGTGTAGACATCTCCCTAGTATTGACTGGTAAGTCATATGGTGGAACAAACGGTGAACAGCTTGCTAACTATCTGATTGACAATATTGCTGAAGTCCGCAAGGATTGCGTTGTATTTGCTTCACCAGAAAAGGGTGACGTTGTTAATAACGCTGGTTCTGAGTCTGATGCTGTCATCGCATTCCGCAACAGCATGAGAAGTACTTCTTACGCAGTGTTGGATTCTGGTTACAAATATCAATACGACAAGTACAATGATATCTATCGTTACGTTCCATTGAACGGTGATGTTGCTGGTCTATGTGTCCGCACTGATGACCAAAGAGATCCTTGGTTCTCACCTGCTGGTTTCAACCGCGGTCAGATCAAGAACATTGTTAAACTTGCTTACAACCCAGCAAAAGCATATCGCGATCAATTGTACAAGGCTGGTGTTAACCCAGTTGTTACATTCCCAGGTCAAGGTACTATTCTGTTTGGTGATAAGACCCTGTTGTCTAAGCCAAGTGCTTTCGATAGAATCAACGTACGTAGATTGTTTATTGTTTTGGAAAAAGCAATTGCAACTGCTGCTAAGTTCACACTGTTTGAGTTCAACGATGATTTCACAAGAGCTCAATTCCGTAACTTAGTCGAACCATTCTTGCGTGACGTCCAAGGTCGTCGTGGCATTTATGATTTCAAGGTTGTTTGTGATACATCAAACAACACTGGTGAAGTTATTGATAGAAATGAGTTTGTTGGAGATATCTACATCAAGCCAGCTAAGTCTATTAACTACATCCAGTTGAATTTCGTTGCCGTTAGAACTGGCGTTGAGTTCTCTGAAGTTGTCGGTCAATTTTAATCGATAAATATAAAAGAGGAGAACAAACATGGCTTTTAATGTCAATGAAATCAGAAGTCAGTTAACCCTTGGAGGAGCGAGAGCTTCTCTCTTCCAAGTTCAGTTTACTAACCCTGCCAACAGTATTGCAGATTTGAAATTACCTTTCATGGTCAAGGCAGCACAGATTCCTTCATCTACTTTGGGTGTTATCGAAGTTCCTTACTTCGGCCGTAAAGTTAGACTTGCTGGTGATCGTGTGTTTGCTGACTGGACAGTTACCGTTATTAATGACGAAGACTTCCTAATCAGAAATGCAGTGGAGCAATGGTCTAACGAAATCAACTCCCTTCAAGGCAACTTGAGAGGTTTTGGAGCAGCTAGCCCACTACTATATAAATCAACTGCTGAAGTAACCCAGTTCTCAAAGACTGGTGCACCTCTCAGAGTTTATAAGTTTAATGGAATCTTTCCTTCAGAGATCTCTCCTATTGAGATGTCATGGGAAACAACTGATGCGATTGAAGAATTCACTGTAACATTCCAATATGACTATTGGGAAGTTAGTGGAGGCATCACCGGCAACGCTGGTGGCGCTTAATATATAAGGTAGAGGGGTCGTATGACCCTTCTCCCACTATGGAGTAAAAATGGCAGAACTATTTGGGTTTGAGATCCGTAAAAAAGGTCAAACAACTAAACAAGAAGATGAAAACTTACAAACGTTCGCACCAAAGCAAGAAGATGATGGTGCTCTCGTTGTTGCTTCTGGTGGAGCTTACGGAACTTATGTTGACCTAGAAGGTGCAGCAAGAACCGAAGCGGAGTTGGTTACCAAATACAGAGACATGCTACAACATCCTGAAGTGGATGCTGCTGTCGATGATATTGTTAATGAAGCGATTGTGATTGAGAAGGGCACCAAGCCTGTTGAAATTGATCTAGGTGAAGTTAAACTTTCAGCTAACATCAAGAAGATGATTACTGAAGAGTTTAACACTGTTTTAGATTTACTCAAATTTAATACACAGAGTTATGACTTATTCAAGTTGTGGTACGTAGACGGTAGAATCTACTTCCATGCTGTTATTGATGAATCGGATCCCAGAGCAGGGATTAAAGAATTAAGAAACATTGACCCACGTAAGATGCGTAAGGTCAGAGAAGTTAAAAAGAAAAAAGATCAGAATTCAAAAGCTGATATTACAAAAACACAGAACGAATACTTTATCTACAATGATAAAGGATTCGCAGCACTGAATAACTCTTTATCCCAAACAGCTGGTGCTACTGGTTTGAAGATTGCTAAAGATTCAATTATCCATTGCACATCAGGTTTGATGGATACCAACTCTACACTTGTCCTTTCATATTTGCACAAAGCAATCAAACCTCTTAATCAATTAAGAGCTTTGGAAGATGCTGTTGTGATCTATAGAATTTCAAGAGCTCCAGAACGTAGAATCTTTTACATTGATGTTGGTAACCTTCCAAAGATGAAGGCAGAGCAATATCTTCGTGATATGATGGTTCGTCATAAGAACAAGCTGGTATATGATTCAGCTACTGGTGAGATCAGAGATGATCGTAAGTTTATGACGATGCTAGAAGATTACTGGTTACCTCGTAGAGAGGGTAACAGAGGAACAGAGATCACCACACTTCCTGCTGGTCAGAACCTAGGTGAGATGGCAGATGTGGAATACTTTCAAAAGAAACTGTACAGATCTTTGATTGTTCCTGAGACTAGGCTAAGTGATGAAAACAATTTTAACCTTGGCAACAATGGTGAGATCTCAAGAGACGAGATTAAGTTTTCTAAGTTTGTTGATCGTTTAAGAACAAGATTCAATCAGTTGTTCATCAAGGCTTTAGAGAAGCAATGTATCCTCAAAGGGATCATAACCACAGATGAATGGAAAGAAATATCAAATGCTATTACTTTTCAATACGCTAGAGACAACTACTTCGCTGAACAAAAGAATAATACTATTTTGCAGGGCAGAGCAACATTGCTGATGCAAATGCAACCATCGATTGGTAAGTACTATTCCCATACATGGATTAGAGAAAATATTCTCATGCAAACTGAAGAGGATATTGCAGAGATGGATGAGCAGATTGCTGAAGAGCAATCAGTGGAGCAGTTCAAATCAGCTGATGAACAAGCTGGGGGACCTCCAGGTGGTGGTACACCTTTTGGAGGAAACTCCAATGAACAACCCCCCAGTGAACAAACTTGATAAATAATTGGAGATTAATATGCCTGACTATTCTGTAGATATGATAAATTTTGTAGTAGATCAAAAACCTAATGAGTTTGTTAACTCATTCAATGCTCAAATGCAGCAGAAGGTGACTGATATTATTACTGGCTATAAAGCAGAGTTAGCTAAAGGTTATTTGGCTCCTAAAGAGCCTGAAGAAGAACAACAAGAAACCGAGGTAACATCAGATGAAGACTCTGAAGCAAATACTTGAAGTATACGGACCTGATACGAAGGATGGTAAAGCATTCGTTCAGAAGCATGCTGTCGTAAAGACAACTGATGCTAACAAAAACGGTGATGATGTATTCCAGGCTACTAATGTAAAAAAAGTAGATCGCAAAAAGGAACGTCATGGATACGAGCCAACAGAAGACGAAAAAGTTTATGAAGCTGTAATGATGTTTGCTGATTTCATCCAAGAAGGTGAGAAGGCTGATCAAGAAGTTTCAGCAGACTATAAAGAAATTATTTTGTCTAATGGCAAATTAATGAAGGTTCCAGCTAAGAGAGCTGAAGTCAAAAAAGAAGAGACTGAAATTACAGAGATGGAAAAGTCAATGGCTTATGCTATTGGTACTAAGTCTGCAATGAAGACTACTGGCGACAAACCACCTCTTGAAAAGTCTACTATTACTAAAGCACATAAGATTGCTAAGTCTATCTTGAAGAAAGAAGACTACAATGCTGAAGATTTTAAATCATTCATCAAAGAACATACAGAACAAATGACTGATGAAGAACTTGATTTGATCGAACAGATTTACAATGATCTTGACGAAGAAGAAGCACAAACGTTTGTTTCAGTTGTTGAAGCAGGTGAGCTTGATTCTTTCTTAGAAGAACTCAACAAGGCATTGGAAGAATAATGGCAGAAATCCTCAAACTAACTGGTGCAGAAATTACTTTGAATGCCACTGCAAACTTAGTGTCTTCAGCAACAGCAATTAAAGTAACAAACGCAAATACAACTACAGCTTCATTATTGACTATAGTTCCTTCTTCTGGTTCTAATACCACCACAACAATATTAGCTTCGTCAACATTATTGTTGCAAAAAGCACCAGAGGCAAAGATTGCTTCTTCTTTAACTAGTTTGGTAACTGCAACTCCAATTGCTTTCACCTAAGGACTAACATGAAGTTAATTACAGAACTAAACGAAGATGTAAAATGCATCGTTGAAGAAAAAGAAGGCCAGAAGAAATTCTTCATTACTGGTCCTTTCATTCAGACAGAACAGCAAAATAGAAACGGCCGCATCTACGGCCGTGGTATCATGGAGAAGGAAGTTAAGCGTTATAACGAGCAGTACGTTAGTACTAACCGTGCGCTTGGTGAGTTGGGTCATCCCGACGGTCCTTCTATTAACCTTGATAGAGTCTCACATAAGATTGTTAGCTTAACTCAAGAAGGCAACGATTTTATTGGTAAGGCAGAAATTCTTGGAACACCAATGGGCGTGATTGCAAGAAACCTGTTGGAGAGTGGTGTTCGTCTTGGTGTCTCTACTCGAGGCATGGGTTCTGTGTCTCAGAAGAATGGTGTTACTTACGTTCAGGATGACTTCCATTTGGCAACTGCTGCTGACATTGTTGCAGATCCCTCCGCTCCCGATGCTTTCGTGCAAGGTATCATGGAAGGTGTTGAGTGGGTGTGGGATAACGGTATCCTTAAACAGCAACAAATTGAGAGATATAAGGAAGTGGTAGATAGCAGAATCAGTAAAAAAGATTACGAAGAAACCGCTATCAAAGTTTTTGAACACTTCCTCGGTTCTATAAGAAATAAATAATATTATAAATAAATTAAATAGTTTAAGGAGAAACTAAATGGCTAAAGGAAAATCATTCGGAGACATTGTTAAATCAGTGCTATCTGAACAGACAATCGAAGAGAAAGTTGAAGTGGGCGGTGGCGCTACTGGTACAGCACATGGTGTTGATCCTGATGGCGGACAAGCTCCTGCTCGTAAAGGTGACAAGCGTAATAGCGAGTCAGCTAGCAAGGGTCAGAACCCTGATGGCACACCTATCGAAGATACAAGCACAGAAAACAATGCTAAGCCTACAGGTGATGCATCTGGTGCTAATAAAGCTTCGATCAAGGCTAAGCCTAGCGCAGCTTCTGGTTCAATGAAAGAACACATCGATGCTATTTTCAATAACGAAGATCTTTCAGAAGATTTCCGCACGAAAGCATCTACAATTTTCGAAGCTGCTGTACAAGCACAGCTTCAAGAAGAGAAGACTAAGTTGGAAGAAGAGTTTGCTACTTCATTGGCTAAAGCCAAAGAAGAGTTGCAGGCTGACTTAGTTGAAAAACTAGACCAGTATACTACGTATGCTGCAGAACAGTGGATGGAAGAGAATCGCGTTGCGATCGAATCGTCACTGAAGTCTGAGATCACAGAAGATTTTATCAATGGACTCAAAGGTTTGTTCACAGAACATTACATCGAGATTCCAGAAGATAAGGTGGACGTGTTAGGCCAGATGGCAGAGAAAGTCCAAGAACTCGAAGAGAAGCTCAATAGAGCTATCAACGAGAACATGGAACTCAAAGGCCAAGTGGACGAAAGCGTTCGTGAAAGAATCCTTGCAGATGTATCGGAAGGCCTTGCTGCGACTCAAGTAGAGAAGCTAGCAGCTTTAGCCGAAGGTGTCGACTTTGACAATTCTGATAACTTTAGAAAGAAATTGGAACTTGTTAAAGAGAACTACTTCCCTTCAACGACTTCGTCCAAGAAATTGAATGAAGAAGCAGAAGATGAAGCTCTAGCATTGAACGAGGAAACTACGGCAAGTCCTAAGACAGGGGATAAAGCAGTTAATGCATACGTCTCAGCGTTGTCTAGAACTCTTAAGAAATAAGATTTATAAATAAATCAACTTAACCTGAAATTTTAAAGGGGAAAACTAAAATGTACGTAACTGAAGAACTACAATCTAAGTGGGGCCCAGTTCTTGATCACGAAGACTTACCTTCGATCAAGGACACCCACAAGCGTAATGTGACTGCTACCATTCTCGAGAACACTGAACGTGCTCTTCGCGAATCTGGCGCACAAGGCGGATTCTTGACTGAGTCACCTATCAACGCTGTAACAAACGTTGCCAACTTCGATCCAGTTTTGATTAGCTTGGTTCGTCGTGCAATGCCTAACCTTGTCGCTTATGACATCTGCGGCGTTCAGCCAATGACTGGCCCTACAGGCTTGATCTTTGCTATGCGCAGCAAGTATGCTAACAGCACTGCTGTTGGTACAGAAAACTTCTACAACGAAGTTAACACTGCTTTCACTACCGTTAGAGGTGGTGGGGCTCAGTTGGGTAATGCTCACACTGGTACTGCAGTTGGTGGTGCTTCCAGCAACACTTTGAACTTGCCAGCTAACGGATACAACTTCGCTGAAGGTATGTCCACAGCTACTGCTGAAGCCTTGGGTGACAGCGGCGGTAATGCATTCCCAGAAATGGCATTCACAATCGACAAAGTAACCGTTACTGCAAAGTCACGTGCTTTGAAGGCTGAGTACACAATGGAACTTGCACAAGACTTGAAAGCAATTCACGGTCTTGACGCTGAAACAGAATTGTCAAACATCTTGACTACAGAGATCTTGGCTGAGATCAACCGCGAAGTTATTCGTACAGTTAACGTTACTGCCGTTCGCGGTGCTAACACTGGCACGACAACTGCTGGCGTGTTTGACCTTGACACTGACTCTAATGGTCGTTGGATGGTTGAGAAGTTCAAAGGCTTGATGTTCCAAATCGAACGTGAAGCTAACCAAATTGCCAAAGACACACGTCGCGGTAAAGGTAACATCCTCATCTGCTCTTCAGACGTAGCGTCTGCATTGCAAATGGCTGGTGTGTTGGATTACGCTCCTGCTTTGAACAGCAACAACTTGCAAGTGGATGACACTGGCAATACATTTGCTGGCGTGTTGAACGGTCGTATGCGTGTTTACATCGATCCGTATGTCACCAACAACTACATGACAATTGGTTACAAAGGTTCTAATCCTTTCGACGCCGGTCTATTCTACTGCCCATACGTTCCATTGCAAATGGTTCGCGCAGTTGACCAAGCTAACTTCCAACCAAAAATTGGATTTAAGACTCGTTACGGAATGGCTCCTAACCCATTCGCTAAGGGTATCACAGCAGCTAATGCAAGTGCTCTTATTGAAGTTGACTCTAACGTCTACTATCGTAGAGTTATTGTTTCCAACATATTGTAAACCGTACAATAATAATAAAGAACGGTATTAAAAAGGAGCTTCGGCTCCTTTTTTTTCGTCTGTATAAATACATTCATGAGTGTACTAGACAACCAACCAGCTAATAAGAATTTTCTTTCTCCACTTGGATTCAAGTTTCAGATTAAGAAAACTCCTCACCTGAACTACTTTGTTCAGTCTGTCAACCTGCCAGCAGTTTCCATCGGTACTGTTGAGGTGGGTACTCCGTTCACCAGGATTCCATTTCCAGGTGACAAGTTAACCTTTGGTCAGCTTGACGTTACGTTCAAGGTAGATGAAGATATGGAGAACTATACTGAGATCTTCAACTGGATGATTGCAATGGGTCACCCAGATAGTCTAACAGACAGTGCAACAATATACTCCGCTCCTGCTATGTCTGGTAATGGTGTTTATTCAGACTTATCTTTGGCAATACTTACAAATGGAATGCGTGGTAACAAGATGTTTAACTTCTCTGACGCATTTCCAATCAACCTTTCAGACATTACTTTCGATTCAACGTTATCAGATGTCGAGTATGTCACTGCAACTGCTACGTTTGCTTATAGAAGATTTACACTAGCCTCGTTGTAATTTAAACAATAATGTTGTATACTCCCTGCAATTGCGAGGGAATTATGAAGCTAGAAGATATTGAAACGAATTGGGGCCAGGATAGTAAGATCAATTCTGCTGATCTTGCAACCGAGAGCCTGCGCATTCCAGAACTGCATCACAAGTACTTTAAGATCTTTACACAAGAGCGTTTGCTTTTGAAAAAGTTTGAACAGGAGTATAAGCAGATGTACAAATTAAAGTATGAATATTTTATGGGTATTTTGGATGAGGGTGAACTAAAATCTAATGGTTGGGAACCTTTTGCATTGAAGGTTTTGAAGACTGATCTTTCCATCTACATGGAAGGTGACCAGGATCTTGGTAACATCACAAACAAAATAGAATTTCAAAAAGAGAAGATCGCTTTGCTCGAGTCAATCATTAAGACTGTTATTAATAGAGGCTTTTTGATTAAGAACGCAATTGATTGGAATAGATTTACTACTGGTTCATGAGTGAAGAAAATCTAGTCATCGAGAAAGTAGATGACGTCTATATGAAGGTTCATTGTGAACCAGGATTAGCATTTGAGCTGAGTGAGTACTTTACATTCTCTGTTCCTGGTGCAAAGCATATGCCCATGTTTAAAAATAAAATGTGGGATGGTAAGATCCGTTTGTATAATCCTATGTCACGTACGTTGTATGTTGGACTGAGACAATATGTGGAAGAGTTTGCAAGACAACGTGACTACACAGTCAGTTATACAGAGCCAAGAGACTTCGCAGACAATCAGATCTCGTTGATCGAAGCTCAGGAGTGGGTTGCAAGTGAGAAGTCTTTAACAATGCAGCCACGTGACTATCAATTGGAAGCGGTGATCCATGCACTAAGATCTAAACGTGCTCTAATGATATCTCCAACTGCATCTGGTAAGTCTTTTATGATTTACTTAATATGCAAATACCTCAAGAGAAGAGTGTTGGTTGTTGTTCCCACTACAACACTTGTGCATCAGATGACAAGTGACTTTGTTGAGTATGGTGCAAAGGAAGCTTGGATTCATAAAATATATGAAGGCCAGGAAAAAATTAACAACAAACCAATTACTATAACCACTTGGCAATCTATCTACAAGCAGCCAAAAGGTTGGTTTGAAAAGTTTGAAGTTGTCATTGGTGATGAGGCTCATGGTTTCAAATCAAAAAGCTTGACAGGAATTATGTCTAAGCTAACCAAGTGTGAGTATAAATTTGGTTTCACTGGTACACTTGACGGTACACAAACTCACAAGTTAGTTCTAGAGGGATTGTTTGGACCTGAGCGAATTGTTACAACAACATCAGAATTAATTGAACAAAAGCACTTAGCTGAATTCAGAATCAAGGCTATTGTTCTTAACCACACCGCTGAAGACAGAGACAAGGCAAAGAAGTATACCTATCCAGAAGAGATTGATTTTATTACTGGTAGTGAGAAGCGAAACAAGTTTCTAATGAACCTTGTGTTATCATTGAAAGGCAACACTCTGCTTTTGTTTAAGAATATTGATCATGGAATGACTTTACAAAACTATATCAGCACCAAAGCTAAGGACCGTAAAGTGTTCTATGTTGACGGTGATGTTAAAGGTGATATACGAAATGATTACCGTGCTCAGATCGAGACAGAAACAAATGCCATTATTGTTGCTTCATTGGGAACATTCAGCACAGGTATTAATATCCGCAACCTACATAATGTGGTGTTCGCTAGTCCGAGCAAGTCAAGAGTTAAAGTATTGCAGTCTATTGGTCGTGGATTGAGAAAGAGCTCAATCAAAACCAGTGCAGTTTTGTATGATGTAGCTGATGACCTTTCATATAAGTCCCATAGAAACTTCACATTACAGCATTTTGGTGAACGTATCAGGATGTATAATGAAGAGAAGTTTGAATATAAGATTTACAACGTTCAAATTTAGGAGCTATGATGATTAAAATTATCAAACTTATTAGTGGTGTTGAGGTAGCAGGTGAATTGACAAAAGAGGATGAGTACGGAATCGTTCTCAAATATCCTCTCCAACTCAATTACAAATACTATATGTCTTCATATCCCTCCGTCAACCTTTCCAAGTATATAATGTTTGCTGGTGAGGATGATATACATTTCCCATATACTACTATTATCAATATGGTTGATCCGAGATCAGCTTTCGAGGAATATTACATTAAAGCCGTCGCAGAGACAAAAAGTGAATTGGATATTATGATTGATAGACAACTATTAGATATGGTTGAATCTACCGTCGTTACTAAAGATGAAATGTTGGCAGCGCTATTGGAAGCTATGCCAACACCTGAGTTGGTTAATTAAGGATTTTATGGCTACACATTACGTTGATAATAAACATTTGTATCAAGTTATTATTGAACACAAAAAGAACATTAAGGAAGCGGCAGAACAAGGAAAAGATAAACCAACAATTCCTAACTATGTTGGTCATTGTATTCTTTTGATTGCTAAACGGTTATCTCTAAAACCAAACTTTGTGAACTATTCATATCGTGAAGAGATGATTAGTGATGGTATTGAGAACTGTATCAGCTACTTCGATAACTTTGATCCTGAAAAATCAACTAACCCTTTCGCATACTTTACACAGATTATCTACTTTGCTTTTCTCAGGAGAATACAAAGAGAGAAGAAGCAGTTATACATCAAGCACAAGTCTTTTGAGAACAGTATGTTGTTTGAAGGGTCTGCTGAAAACCACGAACTCGATGAGAACGACTTCTCACCAAACATTGCTGTCGGTAATGACAACATGCTTGACTTTATTAAAACATTCGAAGACAATCTCGACAAGAAGAAAATTAAACGTAAACAAGGTTTAGAAAAGTTTTTTGAAGAGGAACAGTAAATGTTAGTGGCCGTACTGGGCGACACCCACTTCGGTGCTCGTAATGATAGTGTGCACTTCTCAGTATTCTTTGAGAAGTTTTATAAAGAGATCTTTTTTCCATACATGGAACAACATAATATCAAACACGTCATCCAACTAGGAGATGTATTTGATAGAAGAAAGTATATTAACTTTCAGACTCTAAACCATTGTAAAGATTACTTCTTCAAGAAGCTAAACAATGAATACTCATCATGGCTGCTTGTTGGTAACCATGATGCCTACTATAAGAATACCAATGATGTAAATTCTTTGGATATGCTTCTAGGTGAATATAAGAATATTAATCTAATAACCAAACCAACTGAGATTGAGTTGGATCGAACAAGTGTGGTGTTGCTTCCTTGGATATGTGATGATAATATGAGCGATACGATGCAAACAGTTAACTCTACAAAAGCACAAGTTGCTTTTGGACACTTGGAGTTGACTGGTTTTGAAATGTACAAGGGACAGTTGATGGATCATGGTATGGATCCAAATCTGTTCAGCAAGTTTGACATGGTTGTCTCTGGTCACTACCACCACAAGTCTCATGCTAAGAATGTTACCTACACAGGGACACCATATGAGATGACATGGTCGGACTATGGTGACTTAAAAGGGTTCCATATCTTTAATACAGAAACGAGAGAGCTTGAATTCATTAGCAATCCGTTCAAGATGTTTCATAAGTTGCATTATGATGACTTGAACCAACCTGTAGGCTACATTAATGCTTGGGATCTTACAGAGATGGCTGGTGCTTATGTCAAAGTAATTGTAAGAAACAAGACAAACACTTTATGGTTTGATTCGTTGATTGATAGGCTGGAGAAATCTGGTGTGTCAGATGTTCAGGTTGTAGAAGATCACTTCCACTTGGATTTGGAGAGTGATGATGATATTGTTAGTCAAGCAGAGGACACTCTGACCATATTGCGTAAGTATGTTGACCAGATTGACTCTTCAGTTAACAAACCAAGATTAGAGAACTTATTGAGAACGCTTTACAGTGAGGCTTTGAGTATAGAGTGATAGAATTCAAAACTTTAAAATGGATGAATCTTTTAAGTACAGGAAATGCGTTTACAGAAGTTAGCTTGAACACCCACAAGTCGACTTTAATTGTAGGACAGAATGGAGCTGGTAAGAGTACTATTCTCGATGCATTGTCTTTTGTGCTTTATGGAAAGCCGTTCCGTAAAATTAATAAACCTCAATTAATCAATACAATCAATGGAAAGAATTGTGTTGTTGAAGTTGAGTTTGATGTTGGTAAGAAGAAGTACCGAGTAGTACGAGGTATCAAGCCAAACATATTTGAGATTTATCACAACGGTGAGATGATCAACCAATCAGCTGATGTGAAGGATTATCAGGAGTTGTTGGAGAAGACAATCCTCAAACTGAACCACAAGTCTTTCAATCAGATTGTGATCCTTGGTAGTGCATCGTTTGTTCCGTTCATGCAACTACCAGCTGCTCACCGTAGAGAGATCATTGAAGATCTTTTGGACATTCAGATCTTCTCTGTGATGAATAGTTTGCTAAAAGACAAAATTGCAGCCAATAGAACAACAATCACTGATAACAAATACAAGTTGGAAATGGTTATCGACAAGATTGATATCCATAAGAAGCATTTGGAAGCGCAGAAAGTTGACAACACTCAGCTGATTGCTGATAAACAATCTAAGATTATAAAGCTAACTAATGATGTTACCATAATTAAAAAGAACGTCGAAGCTTTTAATAAAGAGATTGAAGAGCTCCGCACAAAGCTGATTAACAAAGATAAGTTGTCAGCTAAGCAATCTAAACTGCAAACATTACAGAGACAGATTGGTGAGCGTGTAAAGAAAACAACAAAAGAGATTGACTTCTTTACTGATAATGATACTTGCCCTACTTGCAATCAAGATATCAGCCAAGAATTCAAAGATAACATGATTGGGGATAGAACGAATCAGCAAACCCAGCTTGTGGACGGTTTAAACAAGCTACAAGAGGAGCTCAGCATTGTAGTGGAGTCAATGCAGGAGTTTGCTGAGATAAACGATTCTATCGTGGAATTAAACAAGAATGTAGCGGTTAGTAACAATAACGCTAAGTTTTCAAATGAAGCAATCCAGGAATTGCAGATAGAAGTTACTGCTCTTCAAGAGAAGACAATGAACATTGAGAACAACTCAGCTGAGATCAAAACTCTTTTGGAAGACCAAAAGGCTTTAGGTTTGGCTAAGATTGAGCTTGAAGATGAGAAGAGTGTATATGACGTTGCTTCTGTTCTGTTGAAAGATAGTGGAATAAAGACTAAGATCATCAAACAGTACATTCCTGTGATCAATAAACTGATCAACAAGTATCTGGCTTCAATGGACCTCTTTGTCAACTTTGAGCTGGATGAGAATTTTGAAGAGAAAATTAAATCGAGGTTTAGAGATGAATTCAGTTACGCATCTTTCTCAGAAGGTGAAAAAGCAAGATTGGATCTTGCTCTTTTGTTCACTTGGAGATCAATTGCTAAGTTACGCAACAGCGCTAGTACCAATCTTCTTATTCTCGACGAAGTATTTGATGGATCTCTAGACAATACTGGCAACGACGAATTGCTTGGTATCCTTCAAGCATTGACTCAAGGTAATAATGTGTTTGTTATTAGTCACAAGACTGATGCATACTTGGATAAGTTTGAAAAGGTGTTGAAGTTTGAAAAGCATAAAAACTTCTCACGTATTGCGGAGGTATAATGATTTTAGAATTAGTAAGTAGTGATCATCCTTTGTTGAGAACAAAGTTAGAAAAGTGGGACTTTACCAATCCTCCTATGGATGCAAATGAGTTAGCTAATAACTTAATTGAGACCATGGTGGATAGAGAAGGACTAGGTTTGTCTGCAAATCAATGTGGACTTCCTTATAGAGTGTTTGTGATGTGGTCTAATCCAACTAAGGTTTGTATCAATCCGAGAATTGTTAATCATATTGGGGAAACAATTCCTTTCTCAGAGGGTTGCCTATCTTATCCAAACCTCTATGTAAAGATTAAAAGACCAATGGGTGTTCGGGTTCGATACCAGACACCAGATGGCGAGACACATACAGAGGACTTCAATGGTATGACAGCTCGTGTATTCCAACACGAGCTTGATCATTTAGATGGTATTGTGTATACTTCTAGAGCAAACAAAATTCATTTAGATAGAGCCATGAGAACAAAGAAGGCTCACGACCGTATTATTAAGAACACACCAAAACAAGTTGTACCAACAAGTATGGTTCAACGCATTATAGAAAAGGCAAATAAAGAAAATGGAAGTACAACCTAAAGATCCAAGTAAGAATCACTTTTATGCTAGTTTGATTAAGAGTGGTTTAAGAATTGCAGCTGCATTTATGTTGATGTCCGGTGACTTTGCTTCAGCGGGAGTGATGTTTATTATTGCGGAAGCGGTTGGTATTGTAGAGGAGCTTGTATAATGGCTAAGTTAAAAGTAGCGGAGTTGTTTTATAGTATCCAAGGGGAAGGTCGTTACATGGGAGTTCCTTCTGTGTTCCTTCGCACATTTGGATGCAACTTTAAATGTGAAGGCTTTGGAATGCCCAAAGGAGAAGTGAGTGATGAACGAAATGTTATCGCGCTTAAGGTGGATGGTATCGGAAGTTACAACAGCCTTCCACTTGTTAGTACTGGCTGTGACTCTTACGCTAGTTGGGATCCTCGCTTCAAGCATCTTAGTCCTGTTCTTAGTACTGATTCGATTTCCGATACAATTATGGATATGCTTCCGCACAAGAGGTGGGAAGACGAACATCTCGTGATCACTGGTGGTGAGCCTTTACTCGGTTGGCAACGTGCTTATCCAGAGTTGTTAGAGAATCCAAACATGCAAGCACTTGCAGAGTTGACATTTGAGACAAACGGTACACAGAAACTGGATCCAGCATTCTATGAATATATGCAAATGGAATGGGTAATGGAACGTGGTTATGATGCACTGACATTCTCTGTATCACCAAAGCTATCGGTATCTGGTGAGAAGTGGGATGAAGCAATCTGTCCTGATGTTGTAGCTGAATATAATAGTCTTGGTTACACATACTTAAAGTTTGTTGTTGCCTCACAGGATGATATCGATGAAGCTCAACAAGCAGTAGATGAATATCGCAAAGCTGGTTTCACTGGACCTGTATATGTCATGCCTGTTGGTGGTGTAGAATCAGTTTACAATATGAACAGCCGTAACGTGGCGGAGTTTGCTATTAAGAAGGGTTGGAGATACTCTGACAGGTTGCAAGTTCCATTGTTTAAGAATGAGTGGGGAACATAATGAGTGAAAGACGTAGTTTTTTAAAAGGGGCTGGTATCATTAGTGCTTTTGTTATTGGTGCTGCTTCTTATAAGCAAGTGAAAGAGATTGCTAATGAAAACAAAGACATTAGTCATCTTGCACCACCAAGTGGTGCAACCTCATTACAAATTAATGGATCGTATGGACCTCCACCCGAGCTCGAACCCAGTTACGCGCACGTTGGTATTGGATCAGGATTCACTTTTGTTCCAATTAATACAATAACAACTCATAAGGTTGCAATGACTGTTGGTAAGGATAACAGGCTTTGGATCCAAGTAGGCGACGAGTGGCGCCGAGTAGCATTAGAAGGATAATATGACACAACAACCAATTACATACAAGTATGTTTCCACAAAAGAGTACGTCGATGCCTTTCCAGTTGCATATCGTCAGTGGAAAGCAGATAGCCATTGTAACTTGATTCATGGTTACAGCTTCTCAATGAAGTTTCACTTTGGAACGAACGATCTTGATGTTCGTAACTGGGCAGCTGACTATGGTGGTCTCAAAGAGTTGAAAGAAGTCCTACAAGATCAGTTTGATCATACATTGCTTGTTGCAGAGAATGATCCTGAGCTTGAACTATACAAAGAGATGGAGCGTCGCAAGATTGCTAAGTTGACTATCCTTCCTAAGTTAGGTTGTGAAGGTCTTGCTGATCAATTGTACAAGTACGTTAATGCTGTTTACATTCCTGACTATTGGGGTCCATCAGAAGCTAATCGTCTATGGTGTTATCGTGTTGAGGTTCGTGAGACACAAGCCAACATGGCGTTCCGTGAAGGACATCGTGAGTGGAATGAGGATCTGTTTAATGTTTAAGCAGTTCAAGTGGGTACCTGATGGGACCTACGATTCAACTGAGTACCTTGTTCGATATGTGATTGTTGAAGGCAACGCTAAGACAGTCATTTCGAAAATGTGGGTTGATGAAGGTGGACATGCTACTCTTGGTAAAGAGTTGAGACAGCCTTGGGGAGCATTCCCAGACTTTCCACTAAGGCCACCAAAGAAAGTTGACTAAAGGTCTGAATTGTGTTATAATCTCCTTATGGAAAACACAATTCAAATTCCTTCTGCAAATTCAATAGTTAAAGTTACAGTTTCTAAAAGAAACATTAATTATTATACTAGTGAATCTAAACCATTCGAAGATTATATTATCGAAGGTGTAGTAGTTAATAATCCTAAATGGGCTGATGCTAATTCGATCACAATAGAAACTGGTAATAAAGATTTTCCTGTTTCAATGATATTGATTAAGAATATCAAAAATGTTGAGATTATTAAAGGTAGCACTTCTGACTCAACGAAGTATTTTAACATTCAAGGTTCCAAAGGTAGCACTTATGTGGTATCTGTTCGTGAAAACCAATATTCCTGCACGTGTACTGGGTTCAAATACCACGGGAAATGTAAGCATGGAGAAGAGGTAATGTCCCCTAAAATCAACAAGTTACAATCGTTGACCTTTTTGGACAAAGCGGATATAATAGACATATCAACTAAGGAAACAACCATGAAACAAACTTATTCAGTCAGCTACGATAACAACTTTCTGCAACGCAAACTTGACCACTACAATGCTTGGTTATTGAATCCTAAGCGTAAGGTTGAGGACGGTCCTTACCAGGGCTTTCCTGAAGAAGTAGAGCGTGCAGCTAAGCTTGCTAAGGGCCGTGCTATTATGGAAGCTGAGCGTGCAGCTAAGCCTGTAAAGCCTGCTAAAGTTGTTAAGACTAAAGTAGCAGCCAAGCGTCCCCGTGCAGATGGTCCTACCAAGCAAGAACGTGCCATTGAGATCTACCGTGATTTCATGGGTCAGTCTAAAGATAATGTCGTTGCTAAGATCCGTGAGCAGTTAGATATGTCGTTGGCAGGTGCAACCACTTATTATTATAACGCTAAGAAATTTTACAAAGGTTTACTATGAGTTACAAATTGTCCGAGGTGAGTTACATTAAGGAAAATTTTGATCCAAACAACTTGGATCATGTCAATCATTATAAGTATTTTTTAGAGCATAGTCGGTGGAGTGGCTCTTGTCCTTTTAGGGTCGAGTGGCCATTTGTCACAGTCCCCGAACTGATTAAAGATCGACTGATTAAAAAATACCTTGATAACATCATTGAACATATTGAAGCACAACATGCTTGACAAATAAGTTTTATTATTTTATAATAACCTCCACACGCGGGAGGTTTCTTTTTATATGGAGAATACATGAGTAAAAGTGAAAAGGGTGAGTATTTTGTTTCCAAGACAATTAGAGATCGATTGGTAAAGAATGGGGTGCGGTTCTTTGCTAACGACAACATTGCTGATTACATTGATCACGACAACAAAGAACTTGATCAGCTGGTGGATGAGCTGGCAGTTAAATTTAAAGATGTCTTATCTTCTTTAGTGATCGATGTTGAAAATGATCCTAACAGTATGGATACAGGCAGACGTCTAGCAAAGATGTATGTGCATGAATTGATGGAGGGTCGTTACTCTAAAGAGCCTAAGGCTACATCATTCCCCAACGAAGGTCCAGAACGGTTTGAAGGAATGCTTTGCGTTCGTGCTGAGCTAACTTCCATGTGCTCACATCACCACCAGCCTGTTCGTGGAATTGCCGTCATTGGTATCATTCCTACAGGACGTGTGATTGGTTTATCCAAGTATGTTCGTATTGCACAATGGTGTGCTCGTCGTGGACAGTTGCAAGAAGACTTAGTCAACCAGATCTCTAAAGCTATCATGCAGAATTGTGACACAGAGAATGTTGCTGTGTACATTCAAGCAACTCATGGCTGTATGGAGAACCGTGGAGTAGAAGCACACTCCAGCTTAACACAAACATCCGTAGTACATGGATTGTTCCACAACGATTCAGTTAAAGCTGAATTCTTCAACAACGTCAAACTTCAAATGGGTTGCTAAAATGAGTGATCGTCTTGTAAAGCATTGGACTCCCACACTTGAAGAAGCTTTTGGTACTTCTGGCATTAAAGGTCGTGAAGGTGAGATGTTTGTTAAAGAAGCCGTTGAGAGTTGGGGTTGGGATGTGATTGACAACGAAGCCAGTTACGAAGAACAACTTGCTGGCCAAGACTTGTGGATCAAAAAACCATCCTGGCATAACTACTACAGCATTGATGTTAAGAACAACATGAATGACTTTGGTGCATTCTATGTTGATCCAGTTGAATGGATGAAACCAGAAAAGAAGAATCATCGGTTTTGGCACGTCAATATTGAAACAGGTTGGATGGCTTGGTATGCTCGTGAAGAAATGCAAAATTATATTATAACCAAGAACAAGACAAAAGGGTTTTGGATTGGAGTGAAAGATAGACCAGCAGTTAATATTACAAGGAGACACTATGGAAAATAAAAGTTTTATTTGGGTAACATTTCAAAAAGAAGGCATTCATCGCTACCCTGGTGCCGATACTGACCCAACGCTAGCAACCGAAGATTGGTTAGATGTATCATTCCTTGGTGTTCCTCATCGACACATCTTTCACTTCCGTTTAGAGATGGAAGTGTTTCACGACAACCGTGATGTTGAGTTTATTCAATTGAAACGAATCCTTGAGAACTTCTATGCTGATGGCACATTACAAATGAACCACAAGTCCTGTGAGATGATGGCTCGTGAATTGCATGAGCGTGCTTACAATGCTTGGCCTGATCGTGATTATGTGATCGAGGTATCGGAGGATGGGGAGAATGGTTGCAGAATGTATTTTCCTTGTAAAGAAAATCTTGCAATGAAAGTGTATGCAGCATGATCAACTTTTGCCACATCTCCCCCACTCCATTCCTAGAAGTGTTCGCTCCTATGAATGGAGCTCATCTAATCCTTGCTCACTTAGTTGAGTCTGATCCAACCTATGCTAAGTTCTATGCTGAACTGGATGACGGTAAACCAAAGATTATGGACAACTCAGCTTTTGAGATGTTTAAGCTCGGTAAGCCAATGTACCCATCTGAGAGGCTAATTGCACTTGGAAGTGAAGTTGATGCAGATTATATCGTGATGACCGACTATCCAAAAGAGGCATCACAAAAGACAATCGACAAAGCTAAAGAAATGATCAATCCTTTAAGGAGTGCTGGGTTCAAAACTTTCTTCTGTCCGCAAAGCGAGTTAGGAGATCAAGAAGGTTTGTTATCCTCTATTGAATGGGCATTAACTAATCCTTGTATTGATTTGATTGGTCTTTCAATACTAGCTTGTCCAATCGCTTGTGGTGTCAATGAAACAACGTTCAATGGTGGTAAGCGTAGCGATGCTTACAAGATGCAACGATTCATGTCTCGTTGGAAAATTTTGACTGAGTTAAAGAAGCGTGGTTCATTGGATTTTGTGCACAATAAATTCCATTGTTTAGGAATGGTAGATGGTCCAAATGAAATTGATTTGCTAAGCGAATTCCACAATTCAATATTCAGTTGGGATTCGAGTGCAGCTGTATGGGCTGGTTTAAATTACATTCGCTTTGATCAATCACCTACAGGTTTGATAGAGGGTAAGTTTGAGCATGAAGTTAATTTTGATCATAACGTTTGTGATATTGACTCTATCAAAGATGCAATGTATAATTGCTCCTTCATTAATAAGAAAGTGAAGTAATGTACAAGTATTCAGAACACATTTACATTCAAGATATCCAAGACTATGTTGACTCAACTTATGGTCAGCATTATGTTAATGATGGTATTCAAGTGATTGATGTTTGGCAATCTCGTGGCACGTTGAGTACCACATCTGCCGATACAGCTATTAAGTATATTATGCGTTACGGTAAGAAAGATGGAAAGAACCGTAAAGATTTGTTGAAAGCCGTTCACTACATTATGTTAATGATGTATGCTGACGATAATATAGAGGAGAAAAAGATTGAAACACGTACTCGGACCTTTGTCCCGGTCGACCCTAACTGAGGTCAAGGAAGGCGACTCACAACCCAATGCTGTTGATTTGAGATTGGGAACAGTCTTTAAGATCAGTGATAATCTATTTGAGATTTCCAATGAACATAAAAGACACAGAGGGACAAAGTTCGAGCTCGTCCCAGACCACCTCGGATACTACACGCTCCAGCTTGGACGATATGAGGTTGTTATGGAGAACGTCATCAACGTGGGAGCTGGCGAAGCTGGTTGGGTCATCACTCGTTCTACTCTTAATCGTAATGGTTTGTTTCTCACTAGTGGCCTTTATGACTCAGGTTATCATGGTGTTATGGCTGCCGTGCTCCATGTTACTACTGGTGTGGCACGGATTAAGAAGGGGACGAGGATTGGACAGTACATTAGCTTCGAAGCAGAAGCATTGAGTAGTTACGATGGTGACTATGGAATTAATAAACAACACGACCAAAAATATGGAGTTAAATAATGGCCTTTGAAGTAAAAGTATCTATTGAAGAGTTGCGTACACGCAAGCTGTTCCTTGCAACACCGATGTACGGTGGTAACTGTGTAGGAATGTATACACGCGCAATTGCTGACTTGTCAGCTGTATGTGCAAAGTATGGCATTCCTTTGCAGTTGTATTTCCTGTTCAATGAATCATTGATTACACGCGCACGTAATTATTGTGCTGATGAGTTCTTGCGTAGTGATGCTACTCATATGTTGTTCATCGATAGTGACATTGGTTTCAATCCGCAAGATGTTTTAGCATTGCTTGCCATCCAGGATGATGATAGTCCGTATGATGTGATTGGTGCTCCATATCCCAAGAAGTGTATTAGTTGGGAGAAGGTCAAGCAAGCAGTGGACAAGGGTTTTGCTGATGAAGATCCAAACAAGTTGGAGAAGTTTGTTGGCGACTATGTGTTCAATCCAAAAGGTGGTCAGAAAGAAATTCCTATCGGTGAGCCTGTAGAAGGTGATGGAGATGGGGACTGGTTTTATGATGATCCGTCGTAAAACGTTTGACAAATACAAAGAAGTGTTTCCACACTTGCATTACAAGCCCGATCACATTCGCACAGAAGCTTTTGATGGCTCACGTGAGATTATGGCTTACTTTGATTGTATCATCGATCCAGTATCTAAACGTTACTTGTCGGAGGACTATATGTTCTGCTACAATGTTCAGAAGGCTGGTATGAAGGTTTGGTTCTGCCCATGGATGCAAACACAACACGTAGGCACTTATGTGTTCGGTGGTAGCTTGGCTGACTTAGCATCGATTGGTGCCTCTGCTACAGCTGACTCTAGTAAGTTAAAGAAAGAAAAGGCTCAGTAATGAAATTATCAAGTAGAACGCTTCAAGTATTGAAGAACTTTTCTACTATCAACCCTTCTCTGTTGTTCAAGAGTGGTAGTGTAATAACTACCATGTCACCAAACAAAACGGTGATGGCTAGAGCAACAGTAGGAGAGGTCTTTCCACAGACCTATGCAATTTATGAGTTGTCACGGTTCATTGGCGTTCTGTCAATGTTCGAAGATCCTGATATTGCAATTGGAGATAGTTTCTTGGTTATCTCAGAAGGCAATCGTGTAGTCAATTACACTTATGCTGATCCTGAAATGATTGTAACACCACCCGATAAGCCAATCAAGTTTCCTGAGGATGCTGAGATTGAATTCACAATGTCAGCAGATGTGTTGTCTAGTGTGTTGAAAGCAATTAACATTTTACAGATGCCTGAGCTCTCGATTAGTGGCGAAGAAGGTAAAGTGTATGTTGGTGCTGTCAATTCTAAGAACCCAACTGGTGATACATTCAAGATTGAAGTTGGTACAACAGAACATAGCTTTAGTATGATGTTCAAAGCTGAGAACATTAAAATCATTAGTGGTGACTATACGGTAAAAATTACTTCAAGAGGATTAGCGTACTTTCGAGGAGACAGTGTAGAATACTGGATCCCTACAGAAGCCAGCTCATCATTCGGAGGCTAATTTGCGTGAAGACTATCTCTGGGTTGAAAAGTATCGCCCACGTACCATTGCCGATACAATTCTTCCCATCAACTTAAAGAAGACCCTTCAACAGTTTGTTGATGATAAGAATGTTCCAAACCTCTTGCTGACAGGCAGGGCTGGTATTGGAAAGACAACTGTTGCACGTGCAATGTTGGATCAACTTGAAAGCGATTACATTGTTATCAATGGATCGTTGAATGGCAACATTGATACACTGAGGAATGACATTATGTCGTTTGCCTCATCTGTATCGTTTCATGGTGGTCGAAAGTATGTAATCCTGGATGAAGCGGATTACTTGAATCCAAACAGCACTCAGCCTGCTCTTCGTAATTTTATGGAAGAGTTTAGTAAGAACTGTGGGTTCATTTTAACTTGCAACTTTAAGAATAAGATTATTGATCCTTTGCACTCACGGTGCTCTGTGGTTGAGTTTAATATTCCAAAAGAAGATAAACCTAAGTTAGCTGCTAAGTTCTTTAATCGTGCTATAGACATTTTAAAAAAGGAAAATGTAGAGCATGTTCCCAAAGCTGTTGCTGCAGTTATTGAAAAACACTTCCCCGATTTCCGTAGGACTCTTAATGAGTTACAACGGTATAGTGCTACTGGTAGTATTGATACTGGAATTCTTTCCAACTTTGAAGAAGATAATTTTAAAACACTTATAGACTTCATGAAGAAGAAGGACTTCACAAATGTCCGCAAATGGGTAGGTGAGAACACGGATGTTGATCCAGTTGTCCTTTTCCGAAAACTGTATGATAATGCATCTATGTTACTTGCTGACAATGCTAATGTTGCTCACTTGGTCATGATCTTGGCCAACTATCAACACAAGGCTGCGTTTGTTGCTGATCAAGAGATCAACACTACAGCATGTATGGCTGAGATTATGGTTAACATGGAATGGAAATGAACAAGTATAGTTACGGCTTAAAGAAAGTCCAGTGCGTTGATGGTTCTATTGGATATGAGGATTGCAACTTCGGTAACGGAACTTACCGGATTCGTATTCCTAATAAGCACTGGCCCTTTCCTGAAGTCGTAACTCTACCTCGCTCTGCTTTTACATATTGCAAAGACCAGGATCACATGAAACCAAGTTTTGATAACCTAGAAGAGGCTCCATTTTGAATACCACTTATAAATTAGATATTGTTGAAGGTGACAATGGCGATCAACTGCTCCAGTTGTCTGAAGAGTTCTGCAAAGAACAAGATTGGCGTGAGGGTGATGTAATCAACTGGGACACTAAGGATGGTGCTATCATTGCTACAAACAAGTGTGCTCAAGAAAGAAAGAATCATCCCAACAAGAAATTGGTTCTTGTGGAAGCTGTTTCAATGTTCCGTACTCGTTATGTTGTTGAGTGTGATGAAGAAGAACATGCTGCAGATGAGGTTGTTATGAATAAAGGTGATGAAACCTTTCAAGAGTTCTCACAGCAACACCTAGATGAGGTTATTACATCCACACGTGTGATTACAGAACAAGAATATTCTGATTTGTTTGATAAGGATAATGGATATCTTGCAGCCTGGGACACCCATAAGAAGAAAAGTTTTATAAACAAGATCAATTACAATGCATGATATATTCATAAACACATTTAAGTGGATCAAAGATGACTGGTATAGCAATCGTTTTCGTTTCTGCATTGAGCTTATTGCTTGGGGCATCAGTATTGGGTGTTCTGTTACCATGGCTCTCACTGTCCCGAATCCGCCCTTACTTTCTCTTTACCCTATATGGATCCTCGGCTGTGGTCTCTATGCTTGGGCTGCTTTTACTCGGAAATCTTTTGGGATGTTGGCTAACTACTTGCTCTTAACAACGATAGATAGTATTGGACTTATTCGTATGCTAATGGGATAGAAATGAAATATGATGCTATAGTTTTGGGCGGTGGTGTTGTTGGTATCACTACCGCTTTTTATTTGTGGGAAAGAGGTCTAGAAGTTGCAGTTGTTGAAAGACAACCAGAGGCAGCTGAAGAGACCTCTTTTGCTAATGGTGGACAGATTTCCGTTTCACATGCTGAGCCTTGGGCTAATCCAGGAGCTCAGTGGCAAGTTCTAAAATGGTTAATGAAGAAGGATAGCCCTCTTTACTTTAAACCAAAAGCTGACCTGCACCAATTGAAATGGATTGCTCAATGGTTACGCAACTGTTCACGCACTAGAACAGACGAGAACACAACCAATCTGGTTCACCTAGCCATGGAGTCACGCAGAGAGTTGATTCGTGTTAGAAGAAGGTCTAAGGTAAAGTACGATCACTTAACCAAGGGTATCCTTCACTTCTACCAAAATCAAAAAGATTATGATAAAGCTCTTTATGCAATGGATGTAATGAGACAAGCTGGGTTAACAATTGAACCAACTTCGTTCAGTGAGATGTCTGTGATGGAGCCAGCACTTGCTCATCTGGGTGACAGGATTGTTGGTGGAACGTTTGCTCCTAATGATGAGAGTGGTGACTGTAATTTGTTTACTAAGAATCTTGCTCACTTCTTAGAGTCTAATGGTGTGAGGTTCTTTTATGATTCTGCTGCTGTTGCATTGAAAGACAACCGCGTTGAAGTTCACCAAACTAATGGTGATCATGGTTTTGTTCTTTCAGCAAAACAGTTTGTAGTAGCGATGGGTTCCTACAGTTATCAATTTGTGAAAGCAAACTTTGGTAAAGAGCTGATGATTTACCCTGCTAAAGGTAGTTCTGTGACTGTTCCTGTTATAGATAATAAAAAGGCACCTACTATAAGTCTAACAGATGATGAAAACAAGCTGGTATTTTCTCGCTTCGGTAATAGGTTGCGCATTGCTGGCACTGCTGAACTTGCTGGATGGGATTCTTCAGTCAACGTTGAACGCTGTAAAGTGGTTCACAATAAAGCTAGAGACCTATTTGGAGACGGATGCGAGTGGTCAAACGCGCTATACTGGTCGGGACTGAGACCGACCACACCTTCTAACTTACCTTACACAGAACGTCTCAACGATACTGTGGTCTTAAACTGCGGCCACGGAACGTTGGGCTGGACGTTGGCTTGTGGATCTGCAAAGCGTGTAGCGGATATAATTATAAAATGAACCCCTTTGATTATGTAAACGCAATCAATTATTCCAAGAAGGATTTGATGACTGGAACAGATAACGATGAGTTAGCTGAAAAAGATTATCAACCATTTCTTGTCAATAGGGCATTGTCATACTTCCCTGATACATTAATGCACGCGCATGCAATGTCAGGGTTCCAAACGTTGGATAATAAACTCCAATACTCTTATCTTCTAAATATCGTCAGACCATCTAAGCGTTTTGCTAAGTGGGTGAAGAAGCAAGACAATAACGATATTGAAGCTGTTAAACAATATTATGGGTATGGGAATGAGAAGGCTTTAGAAGCGTTATCGATACTGTCTGGTGAGCAATTAACTATAATAAAGAATAAACTTGCTAAGGGTGGAAATAATGAATGTGATCGACAACCTCATAGAGGTGACTCTTCCTAGTGAGGAAGATTTTTTAAAGATTAAAGAGACCTTAACTCGAATTGGTGTGGCATCAAAAAAAGACCAGAAACTTTATCAGTCTTGTCATATCTTACATAAACAGGGAAAATACTATATCGTTCACTTTAAAGAGTTGTTTGCTCTTGATGGTAAGCCTTCCAATTTTTCTGAAGAAGACATGGGAAGACGAAACACAATTGTAAACCTTCTTGCAGAGTGGGGACTTTTAAAAATTGTTGTTGTTGAAAAAGCAAAAGAGCCTCGCACTCCTCTATCACAAATTAAGATTTTAGCTTATAAGGATAGAAATGATTGGGAGCTTGTTGCAAAATATAATATTGGTAGAAAACTTTGATGAGTAATATTTGGGATGAACGTTTTTTAGGATTGGCACAGCATGTATCCACCTGGTCTAAAGATCCAAGAACCAAAGTTGGCGCAGTATTGGTCAATGAAACTAACCAAGTTCTTAGTGTTGGTTATAACGGCTTTCCTCGTGGAGTATTTGATTTGGAAGCTAGGTACGAAGATAGACGAACAAAACTAATGTTTGTTGCTCACGCAGAGCGCAATGCTTTGGACAACTGCTTTACAGATACACGTGGATCGACTTTGTATGTTACACTTCCCCCTTGCAACGAATGTGTCAAGTCCATTATTCAAAAGGGTGTGAAACGAATTGTGATGTTGACCTCAGATGCGAGGCCACAGGATAATAGTGATATAGCAATGACGATGCTTGCAGAAGCAGGCATCTTACTTCAGTACATACATCATGATCCTAACTCACAAATTCAGCAAGACAAATCCCAGCGAAGTTTTATTTTTTAAACGAGACCGCTCTATAGCTATTGGTGAGTACACCGATCAATCGTTTGTATTGTTAGAGGATGGTAATGGTGAGCTTAAGAGCTTTGCCAATGCCATGCAAGCATTCTCATATTTACGCTCTATCCATGAGCCCACCAAAGCAAGTCCTAAGACTATTGCTGTATTCGAAACTCCATCAAGAGCTATTGATAACCTTTCAAAGTATAAAGGCAGTCTAGCTCTCAAGGAAGTAACTAAAGACGTATTTTTTGCACATCGATCATGAAAATTCAATTAGCCAGTGATGTCCATCTTGAGTTTGGATCTATTTCGTTTGACAACCACGGAGCAGACGTTCTTGTGTTGTCTGGCGACATTTGCGTTGCAGCTGACCTTATAGCTGTAGATGATAGTGGTGTCCTTGATCGGTTCAACAGATCATCAACAATTCATACTTTCTTCCAAGAGTGCTGTGCTCGTTTCAAGCATGTAATTTATATCATGGGTAACCATGAACATTACCATGGTGACTTTGCAACCACATTTAATATTCTTAAAGAACGTTTGGGTTACTTGGTCAATCTTCACATCCTTGAGAAAGAATCAGTTATCATTGATGATGTGACTTTTGTTTGTGGTACTCTTTGGACCAACATGAACAAAGAAGATCCAATGACACTAGCTCACGTTCGTGGTGTAATGAATGACTATAGAGTCATTAATGACTCTCGTGAGCCAGTACACTATAAGGATGTTGATGGTAAATTCCATACACGTACTGGTAAGTTCTCTGCTATGGGTTCTGTAGTGGAACATAAAGAGATGCTTGCGTTTATTAAGAAGACTGTTGATAAGAATCCAACAGGGAAGTTTGTAGTAGTCGGACACCATTCACCAAGCAAGCTGTCTACAAAGCCAATGTACGAAAGAGAAGTGATTATGAATGGAGCATATAGCTCAGATCTATCAGAATTCATTCTCGACCACCCACAAATCAAGTTGTGGACTCACGGACATACCCACCATTCGTTTGATTATATGATTGGATCAACTCGCATTGTCTGCAATCCTCGTGGTTATGATGGTTATGAAGATGATACTGGATTTGACATTACGAAGATTCTTGAAGTCTAACGAAGTGATAGAGAAAACCAATTGAAAAATTGGTTTTGGCTTGATAGATAATATAGATGTTTTTGAAAGGAAGATAATGTCTGCAACAATGTATAATTTGGAAAAGGCTTTGGCTGGTGAGTCAATGGCCCATATTAAGTATCGCTACTTTGCAAGGATCGCTCGTGAAGAGGGTTTTGAAGATGTAGCAAAACATTTTGAACAAACCGCTGATCAGGAGATCAAACATGCTTGGGGTCACCTGGAGTTGTTGATTGGTAAGCCATCCACAAAGGAATGCTTACAAAAAGCAATCGAAGGTGAAACTTATGAGTTTACAGAAATGTATCCCGACTTCCATGCAATTGCTGTTCGTGAAGGTGAATTACAAGCTGCTGAAGAAGCACAAGATCAAATTGCTGAATCAAAAGAGCATGCTGAGCAGTTTAAGAAAATTCTTGCATTGGCAGAGAAACGCTTTGCAGCTTTGAAGAAAGTTGAAGAACGCCATGCTGCTGCCTACACAAAAGTATTGGAGGCACTATAATGTCTGAGAAAGTTTACGTTTGTATCGTTTGTGGCCACACGCTTTCTGAAGCTGACTGGTTGAGCTTGCCTGATGAAGTCAATTGTCCTGAATGTGGCGTGTCAAAAAGTGACTACGTCTTGATGGATTAATATAAATACCTCATCTCATCGGGATGGGAACTAGGCTGGTAACCTAGTTAAAACTACCACTAACGCCTTCGGGGTTAGTTTTTATTTAACTCGCTTAATAGGAGAACTATATGTTTTACGCAAACATGGCTATTGATTCAATTCAAAACGCCAAAATCAACTTCCTCAAACAAACAGTCAAGGAAGATACCCTTCAAAAACCTTTAGTCGATTTCGTTGAGGCACAACGCGTTTTTACAAAACAAGTTGCTAAGTCTTACAGCGACGTAATGAGTATTACTGCAGAAACTTTTGCTAACGCAATTTCAGGTATTACGAAAAAAGGAGATTGATATGACATTAGGTAATATTGCTTTTGGTCCTGCTTTCAAAGACATGGACAAGTTCTTTGTAGGATTTGACGATCAATTCAATCGTCTTGCAAGACTACATGATGATGTAACAAAGAACATTCCTAACTACCCACCTTACAACATCAAGAAAACTGGTGATACAACATATGTTATTGAGTTAGCTGTTGCTGGTTTTGCTAAGCAAGATATTGAAATCGAGTTAGCTGATGGTAAGATGGTTATTAAAGGCAATGTTAAAAATGGGGAACAAGAAGATCACTTCCTGTTCAAAGGTATTGCAAACCGTGCATTCACACGTACATTTGCATTAGAAGATCAGATTGAAGTAAAAAATGCTGAGATGATCAATGGTATGCTTCAAGTGTTTTTGGAAAGAATTATTCCAGATCACAAGAAACCAAAGAAGATTGAAGTAAAAGAGCCTGGAGCTAAAAAGCAAAAAGCCAGACCAATGGGTGAGTTGCTTCTAGAAGAAGACGAACGTAACCTGTAAACCAAGCAGCCAGCATCCACAAGGTGCTGGCTATTATTTTGTTCAAAAGACATATGGGTAGAAACATGCATAAAGAATTAGAACCTCTAGGTGGAGTTGAGGTCCCACAAGTAAACCAGTTTTGGCAATGGTGCAAACAGATGTTCACACCAGCATATCAGAATGAGATTGAAGCATACCTTTCAGAAAGCGTTGATCATTCTGATTTGGAAAAGAGACAAGAGCGTTTAATCAGAAGAGGTTTAATATGAAAATAATTAAAAGGTTTGTTGACTGGATGATAGAAATAGGTGAAGCTAGAGCTCGTCATTTACGAGACCATCCTTCACTAATGAGATGGTATTAATTTAAGGAAATATATTATGGCTTTTATTATGGGTATCCAGTTAGTTAACGGTACAGATTTGATTGGCACTATTACTGGTCTTAATGATAACAGTGCTTCAACTATCACTATTGAAGATCCAGCACAAGTTGCAATGATGCCTGGCCAAAGTGGTTCTCCAAACTCCATGAGTATAGGATTACTTCCTTGGGTTCCGTATAGTGAAGAGAGTAAGTTTGTAATCCAAAAGGACAAGATTGTTACATCTTTTACACCCTCTGTTGACTTGATTAACAATTACAACCGGATCTTTGGTTCCGGTATCCAAATCGCTTCCTCTATCAAGTAAGTAGATTTATTCTGTTGGTTGAGGTACAATACCCCTTCATTACAAGGGTTACATGAATTTTTATACGAATATCCACATTCGCGGCAACGAGGTATTGCTTAGGGGTGTAGAAGATGGTGAGAAGATCCAACTTGCTATTCCTTATAAGCCATACCTCTTCGTTCCTTCACACGACAGCAACACACCATACAAGACCTTGAAAGGTCAGCCTGTCAAACGTATTGACTTTGAGTCTATGCGTGAAGCTCGTGACTATGTTGCTCGTTACAAAGAGGTTAACAACTTTCCAATATATGGATTGACTAACTACGGTTATACTTTCATTAACGACAAGTATAAAGGTGAGATTAAGTATGATGTGTCTAAAATATCTGTAGTCACAATCGATATCGAGACCGCCTCAGATGATGGATTCCCAGATATTGAAACTGCAAACAAGCAGATCACTGCTATCACACTCCGTAAGAATGATCAAGTTGTATCGTTTGGATTGAATCCGTATGAGCCAGAGCTGCCTAACGTAAAGTACTTCCACTGTGAGAGTGAAGCTCATATGCTTGAGCAATTCATCCAAGTGTGGTCCTCCAAGCAGTTCAGCCCTGACATCATTACAGGCTGGAACGTTGAGTTCTTTGACATGCCGTACATCGTTAACCGCATACGTCGTGTGCTTGGTGACTACAGTGTGAAGAAGTTATCTCCATGGGGGATTATGAGTTCCCGTGAGTTTGAGATTATGGGTAAGACGTATAACCTTGAGCAACCGGTTGGCATTACGATTCTCGACTACATGGCTTTGTACAAGAAGTTTTCGTTCTCACAGCAAGAAAGCTTCAAGCTCGATCACATTGCCTTTGTGGAACTTGGCGAGCGTAAGTTGGACTTTACTGAGCTTGGGTTTGAGACACTCGATGACTTCTACAAAGGTGACTTCCGCAACTACATGAATTATAACATTCGAGATGTGGATTTGGTTTATCGTTTGGATCAGAAGCTGAAGCTGATTGAGCAAGTGTTTGCAATTGCATACGATGGTAAGGTTAACTACATCGACACCCTTGCTACTGTTCGTATGTGGGATACAATCATTCACAACTACCTAATGGAAAAAAACATTGTGGTAGAGAATCCTAAAGTGATTGAGAAACAACGTCAGATTGAAGGAGCTTATGTCAAAGATCCTCAAGTTGGTAAACACAACTGGGTTGTATCTTTTGACTTGAACAGTTTGTATCCTCACTTGATCATGCAATACAATATCAGTCCTGAAACATTGACTGGTCAATACTCAAGGTTCGCTAACAGTGAACGGTTCGATGATGATGGCACGCTGGTTGATTACAAAGTAACAGATTCGATTGGAATGATTATTGAGGAAAAGGTTCTTGATGATCTTTCGATTCGCAACCAGCTAACTCAACAGAATGTTACAATCACTCCCACTGGCTGTATGTTCGATCGTGACTACCAAGGGTTCTTACCCAAGCTGATGGAGACGATGTATAACGATCGTTCTACATGGAAGAAGCGGATGATCGAAGCTAAGAAGCAATACGAGAAGACTCCTACCGAAGAGCTTGCTAACGAAATTGCACGTTGCCATAACATGCAACTTGCAAAGAAGATTCAACTGAACAGTGCTTATGGTGCTTTATCTAACGTATACTTCCGATGGTTTGATCCCCGACTGGCTGAGTCTATTACAAAGGCTGGCCAGCTATCAATCCGTTGGGTAGAGAAGAAGATGAACGAGCATCTTAACAAGCTATTTAAGACGACTGGTGAGGATTATGTAATTGCTTGTGATACAGACTCGTTGTACATCCGGTTTGAGAGGTTGGTTGACATGGTGTTCAAAGATCAGACTGATCACCAGAAGATTGTTGGTTTCCTCGATAAGGCTTGCGAAGAAAAGTTCGAGCCTTTCATTGATAAGTGCTACGAAGAGCTTGCTGTTCACGTTAATGGTTATCAACAGAAGATGAAGATGAAGCGTGAAGCGATTGCTAACAAAGGCATTTGGACTGCAAAGAAGCACTACATCCTGAATGTGTATAACAACGAAGGTGTTTCCTACAAGGAGCCTAAACTAAAGATGCAGGGGATTGAGGCTGTAAGAAGCTCCACTCCATCTGCATGCCGTGAGTACATTAAGAAGGCTCTTGGTGTGATTATGAACGGTACACAAGAAGAACTAATATCATACATCGAGAGGAGTAGGGTTGAGTTTAAGAAGAAACCTTTTGAAGAGATTGCATTCCCTCGAAGTGTGAGAGGTCTGAGCAAGTACTACGATTCAAGGAATGGTTACAAGAAAGCTTCTAGGGCTGGTGTCCCTATTCACGTTAGAGCTGCTCTTGTTCACAATCACTTAATCAAAACCAAGAAGCTAGATAGTACCATCAGTCCAATATACGAAGGTGA
>Ga0114982_1000065_pt1 | contig 51325 bp, 46 predicted proteins | sample Shrwel_input2_FT_FD_87183 | JGI IMG/M metagenome (GOLD analysis project Ga0114982, IMG submission 87183) | Subsurface microbial communities from deep shales in Ohio, USA - Utica-3 well 1 S input2 FT | ecosystem: Environmental > Aquatic > Deep subsurface > Shale gas/oil reservoir > Produced... | reverse complement strand
CAGAACGTAAAAGTGAAAGATAGTTTACCAATTGGTACTAATTTTGGCAGTGTGAGTTGTGGACTGACACCAAGTGGAAATACTTGTAATACAAACCGTTCCGGTGATTATCTTGAATGGAGCTTGACTGGGTTATTAAATCCATCAGCTTCAGGTACTCTAAGGTTCTGTGTGTCGCAAAAGTAAATTATAGATAAAGTATGCCGAAAATATTATTGATTTGGCATACTTTGTGCTGATAGCTGGTATAGAGTTTTTTTAATTGTTTGAACCAGTAGATGTTTTTTTACAAAAAAGTGATTTTTTTCAACAAAAATACATAAAAGTATTGTATTTTAGTAATGTTAAAAATTATTTTGAACTTTGTCTATAGAATAGAATATGTTCAGAAGTTTAGGATGTTGAGTGTGGAAACAATAAACATGCATTTAAAAGATAATTGGAAAAAAGGTTTACTTGGTGCAGCTAGTTTGGTTTTGGCGGTTAGTGTTTCTGCTGAAACTAAAGTTGCAAAAGATCCTGTATCCGTAGAATTAAAAACCTATCTCATTAGTGTAAGCACAGATGGGAAGCCAGTAGCTAAGTTAGTCAATAAAGTGAAGCCAAATGATGTAATTGAGTATCGTGCAACGTATACAAATAATACATCAGGAAAAATTAAAAACTTAGCTGCGACGTTACCAATACCCGTAGAAACGTTATTTTTGGCGAAATCTGAGCCAGAAAACGCGCAAGCAAGTACAGACGGTACAAATTTTGCCCCGATGCCTTTAAAACGCAAAGAGGGTAATCAAATGGTGAATGTTCCACTGAAAGATTATCGTGCATTACGTTGGACGATCGCAGAACTTCCTGCTGGGAAATCTGTAACGGTATCAGCGCAAACGCGTATTAACAGTGACAAAACCAAAAATTAAACAAACTGACATTGAATATTCAACAGGGGTAAGTTCCGAATGTCAAATCAAACTCAACGTTTAAAGCTAACGCAATTAGCAGCTTCGATTGCATTTGTTGCAGGTGGTGCAGCTTTCCTTCCTTCAGCACACGCAGCAGCTCCTAGTGCGGGCACAAACATTAGTAACATTGCATCTGCAAGCTATACAGATAGCAACGGTTCTAATAAAACTGTGACATCAAACGTAGTTACTACGACTGTATTGCAAGTAGCAAGTTTCACGTTGATCGCTGATCAAACTCAAACTGCTAACGCGAATGGTCAAGTATCTTTATCTCACACATTAACAAATACTGGTAATGGCAGCGATACTTTTAACGTAGCTGTTGTTAATAATGATACACGTGATAACACAACTGATAATTTCGATTTCAGCGGTTTAAACGTTTATCTTGATGCCAACAAAGATGGTGTTCCAGATAGCCAAACTCCTGTAACAAGCGTAACTTTAGCAGCAGGCCAATCTGTTAACTTAATCGTACAAGCAACAACAGCAAGCAACAACGTTACTGCTGGTGATCTTGGTAAGTTAACGGTTTCAGCAATCAGTGGTTTTGATACAAGTGTAACTGCTAAAAACGTAGATACAGTTAAGATTACCAATGGCGCTGTAATTAGTTTATTAAAATCTGCTAGCGTTAGTAATGTAGATGCTACTTCATCAAGCCCTGCAGCACGTGAAGTTGAATATACTTTAGCTTATCAAAATACGGGTAACACGACCGCAACTAACGTTACGATCACCGACGTACTTCCATCTAGTTTAACTTATGTTGCTGGTTCTGCTACAGTAAATGGTACAGCTGTAAGTGATGCAGCTGATGCTGATGGATATAACTTCACTTCAGGAACAGCGACATTAGTTATTCCTACAGTTGTTGCAAACAGTAGTGGTGTATTGAAATTCAAAGTTCGAGTAAACCAAAATACTCCAGCTGGTATCATTAGAAACATCGCTGAAGTGGATCCAGATGGTCCAGGTGCAGAAGTTAAAACACCATCTAACCCGAATGATGTAACAGTTTTAGGTGTTAAAAAAGGTACAATTAACGACAGTACAACAGATGCCTTTGCTGATGGACAAGCTTCTACGGCTCCAGCTGATGACGTAATTACTAAGTCAACAACTCAAGGTACTCCAGTTACCTTTGGTGTTACTGCGGGTGGTGGTGAGCCAATCGTTGTACATAACACTGGTAATGTTACTGAAGCATTCAACATTAGTGTAAACAAAAACTCTTTACCAACTGGTAGCATTGTTGAATTATTCAAAGCTGATGGTGTAACGCCATTAACTGATACGAATGGTGATGGTGTTGCAGACACGGGTCCAATCGCAAGCGGTGCTACATACCAAGTTGTTGCTAAGGTAACTCTACCTTCTAGCTATTCTTCTACAACGCCAATCAGCACGATCTTAACTTCAACACCTGTTACTAATTCTACTGGTACAGATACAATCAATTTAGTTATTGATAAAGTCGTTGCATCTACAGTTGACTTACACAATGGTGATGCAACAAATAGTACTGGTACTGTTGTTGGTGCGTCAGGTAAAGATACTGGTCAATATATTGACACCAAGTCAACTAAACCTGGTCAAGCAACCAACTTCCCATTAACAATTGATAATAAAGGTGCAACTGGAGATAACTATAATTTATCTACATCACCTACATTACCAGCGGGTTGGACGGTTCAATATTACTTAGCTGATGGTGCAGGTGATCCAACAGGTGCACCAATCACGAATACAGGTAATATACCAAGTGGTGGTACTGTTAAACTTGTTGCAGTTGTAACGCCTCCAGCAAATGCTCCAGCAGGTGATCAAGAAGTTATCTTTAAAGTTTCTTCTCCTGCTACTGGCTTAACAGATGTAATGTCTGATCGTGTAACAGTTGAAACTAATCGTATCCTTAGCTTGCAAAGTGACCGTACTGGACAAGTTGCACCAGGTGGTACGGTTGTTTACAAGCATACCTTAACCAACAACGGTAACATCGTTGAAGGTGCGACAGCGAATACATTACCGTTTACATTAACGAATGACCAAACTGCAAATGGTTGGGTAACAACCTTATATGTAGATTCGAATAACGATGGTGTAGCTGATGCTGGTGAATTAGTCACAGGTAGTGATCTTGCAGTGAAAACTGGAAGTATCGCTCGTGGTGCATCTGTTAACTTACTCATCAAAGTTCAAGCTCCAACAAATGCAACTGCTGGAACACCAAGTGCAGTTGTATTAACGATCAAACCAACAGTTGTTGGTGGTCAGTCTGTTGCCGATCTAGTGAACACTGACTTAACGACTGTAACAAGTGGTCAAGTGCGTTTAGTGAAAGAGCAATCTTTAGCTAACTGTGTAACGGGTGCAGCTGGTACTTATACTCAAAATACAGTTTCTGCTAAACCAGGCGAATGTGTGAAGTATAGAATTACTGCAACGAATGAAGGTAATGCTGACGTAACTAATGTTGTGATTAGCGATGCTACACCTGCATATACAACGTTGAAAGTGATTGCAAGTGCATCTCCAGTAGCTACAAATGCGACATTAAGTACTTCAACTGCTGCATTAACTGATGGTTCAACAGGTACTATCGCTGCTGAGAAAACACCTCTTGTACCTAATACAAGTGCGGTATTAGAGTTTGTAATCAAAGTAAATAATTAATATTCATTAAGTAATTTCGATTGCTTAAAATGAATTGATTAAATATGTGGGCATTTGCGCAAAGCAGGTGTCCACAACAATAATTTTAAAGTTTTTTCATTTAGATTATTTAGTTGAAGGGTAGAGCGCTGTGCTACAACAGAAGCAAATTCGTGCAAGTCGAAACATGTCTTTCATGTTATCAACGTTGACAATATCTATATTGTCTGCGCAGTATGGTCATGCCGCGAATATTCCAGAAGTTGGAAGTACAATCCAAAACGTTGCTTACGCAACTTTTACAGCAGCAAATGGTAAAGAACAACAAGCAGTTTCAAATACAGTCGAAGTTAATGTTTCAGCTTTGTATGCTATTACTTTAACTACGCCGCCAGTACTCGATGTTGAACCTAGTGTGCGAGTAATATGGGCAAATACTTTATCTAACAATAGTAACGCACTAGTTCATGTTCAGCTAGAAGCGTTAACAATTAATGAATTAAACAATATTAAAATCTACATAGATAGCAACAAAGATGGTCAATTTGATACGAATGATCAACAAGTAATAACCAATGTACCTTTAGAAATTGGTCAAAGTGTCAATCTATGGGTTGTTGCTACCACAAGTTCAAATTTAACTGAAGGTCAGCAATTTAATTTACCAATTACAGCAACAGTTGTTGAAGACAAAACTGTAATTGCAACTGCTACAGATAGTGCAATTAGCTATGGCGCAAAATTAATCGCAACTAAAGAAGTACAACAAAAAACTTTTGAACCTTCTGCAAGTGCAAATTATGATTTAAATTACACGCTCAATATTAGCAACGAAGGTAAGAAGCCAGCTAATCCAACCGATGTTATGGTGGATGGTCAAACACAGAAGATGGTTTTGTTGGTTGATGATTTACCGCCAAATACAACATTTAAATCTGCTTTAGTAAAAAACACTCAAGCCAAAATTTTATACAAACTTGCTAATAATAGTTATAGTACTGTTGCTCCAAGTGACGTTACACAGATTAACCAACTTGTTGTAGGTTTCCCACAAATTGCAGCGAATACCTCTGAGCAAGTTGATCTTGTTGTTAGTATGAATCGCAATATTGCAAAGACCACAGTAAAAAATACTTATAAAGTTTCGTACGCTGTTACTGATAGTCAAAAAGATGTGTTTTCAAACGTTGCATCTACATTAGTTAGCGGTTCAGCAGATATTACTAATAATTCAAGTGATTTTAAGAGTATTTTAGCAACAGGTAGTATAAATAAACCACTGAATATCGAGGCTAAAAATGCAAGCTGTAATGCAGATCGTTATACTGCAGATCGTGTAAAAATTCGAATTAAATCAACAAAAACTGGTGATTTAGAAGAAGTGGTTGGTGTTGAGACTGGGCCAAATACAGGTGTATTTCATTATACATTACCAACAACATTATCAGATAAAGGTATTTCATTTGATGCAGTCTTGCAAACGCTCAAACGCGATAAGGTTGATATTAGTTTAACCGACTGCTTGGATGCGCAAGGCCAATCTACAGGAACAATCACCGATATTAATACAAGTGTGTTAATGGATCCGTATGGTACAGTATTTGATGCTAAAACTGGTTTACCTGTAGCGGGTGCTACAGTTACTTTATTAGATCAAAATGGTCAACCAATTGGCAGTAATGTTGCATTTGAAATTGATACTCAAACTGGTGAGACGACTTCTATACCAGCAACACAGGTGACCAATAGTGCAGGTGAATTTATTTATCCACTTGTCAAAGCTGGTACGTATAGTTTTGTTGTTGATACCCAGACTATTCCAGGTAACACGCGTTATACCTTTGTAAGTGATCGCACTGCATATCCGAGTTTTCCAGCAGACAAAGCAGTCGATTTAAGATGGTCATATGCGGGGCAGTTTACATTAAATAATGGTGATCCAGCACTTAATATCGATATTCCAATTGACCCAGAAGTAACAAATACTAATTCATCTCTATTTGTTAAAAAAGCTGCTTCAAACAAGACGGCTGAGATTGGTGAATTTGAAGAATATACGGTTACTGTTGCAAATCGTGGAACTGCAGATTCGGTAAATGTCTCAATCACCGATACACTTCCTCGAGGCTTTATTTACGTACAAGGTTCGATGCGTGTTGACGGGACCAAAGTTGAAGATCCGTTAGGTGGTAAAGGTCCTTATTTAAAGCTTGGATTAGGCACACTCACACCAAGTAAAGAAGTTAAAGTTCAATATCGTGTTTATATTGGACCCAATGCACTCAATGGCGATGGTATTAACCGTGTACGTGCCAAAGATGCGAAAGGTATCGAGTCTAATGAGGCATCGGCAAAGGTAGAAGTAACGCCTGGTGCGATGATTTCAGATGGTTTTATTGTGGGTAAAATCTTCACTGACTGCAATCGGAATGGTATCCAAGATGTTGGTGAAATAGGGGTTCCTGGTGTCCGTATTTATCTTGAAGATGGTAGTTATGTTATTACTGATAGTGAAGGTAAGTATGACTTCTACGGGATTAGTGCAAAAACACATGTCTTAAAAGTCGATCGTACAAGTTTGCCGATTGGCTCTGAATTAGTATTGATTAGTAATCGACAAGCAGGTGATCCTAATAGCCGTTTTGTTGATTTAAAACGTGGTGAATTGCATCGTGCCGATTTTGCGATAGCTGAAGGTGTTGGTCAATGTTCAGAATCTTTAATTGAACGGGTGCTAGAGCGTAAAAAACGCATTGAACAAGATAATACAAATTTAGAGCAAATATTACGTTCTGATTTAACGATTGATCCAATTTTTTCTAAAGTTACGGATGTTCGTGGACAGCCATCGAGTGGCTGTATTTCAGCCGTTGGAGTTCAGGCGAATTGTAATCTTGATTTTTCAAAAGAACAAATTAAAGAAATCAAGCAAATACAATTTGAACCCGAAAAGTCTGGTGTTCAAGCATCTAGCGCTTTACCAAGTTCTTCAACTCTTGCTCTGCCAAATGAAGAGTCTGTAGATACTGTTAATTCTGCCAAAATGATTAATCTTGAAGCAGCTTTAGAAACAGCTGTGAATAATCAACTAGAAATTTTAAATCTTAAAGATGGGCAAGTATTGCCTTATCCTCAGACCTCCATTCAAGTTAAAGGCGCAGCAGGCACTCAGCTTGAACTTTGGGTAAATGGCACACAGGTTTCTGAGAAACGCATTGGTAAACGTGCTGTATTGCCAAATATGCAGGTTGCAGGTTTAGACTTTATTGGTGTTGATTTAAGTACGGGTCACAACACGATAGAAGTACGTCAAGTAGATATGATGGGCAATACTCGAGATATTAAACGTATTAATGTTATTGCACCTGATCAGTTAGATAAGTTGCAACTTGAGCCGAGTAAAACGATTCCACAGGCAAATGGACGCGATCGTTTTAATGTTAATTTAAAAATTGTCGATCGACATGGTACGCTTGTATCAAACCGTACACCTATCACACTAGATAGTTCAATCGGTAAGATTGACTTAGTAGACTTAGATCCAAAACAGCCAGGTATTCAAGTATTCGTTGAAGGTGGAACTTTACTTGTTCCAATTCAAGCGCCAATTGAAGCCGGTGAAGGAACATTATCAGTTGAAAGTGGTATATTCCACTCAAGCACACCTATTCGTTTCTTACCTGATTTAAGACCGATTATCGCTGTAGGTATGGTTGAAGGTTCTTTTAATTTCAAAAAGTTTGACCCTAAAGAATTGAGTGGTATTAATTCAAATGATGGTTTTGAAGAAGAATTAAATGAGATTTCAGCTTCAAAAGACGGTAAGCGCAATATAACGGGTCGTGCTGCATTATTTTTGAAAGGTAAGGTAAAAGGTGAATACCTGCTTACACTTGCATATGATTCAGATAAAGATAAAAACCAAAGATTATTCCGTGATATTCGTCCAGATGAATATTACCCAGTTTATGGTGACTCTGCGGCTAAAGGCTTTGATGCTCAATCTACTAGTAAATTGTATGTTCGTGTCGATAAAGGACGTTCATATGCAATGTATGGTGACTACGTAACACGTACTGAAAATGATGAGGGCTTATCTTTAGGTCAATACAACCGTTCATTGACAGGTGTTCGTAGTACAGTAGAAGCTGATAAATATAAAGTTACTGCGTTTGCTGCACAGACAAATACACAACAAGTTGTGAATGAACAACGTGCTATGGGTATTTCAGGTCCTTATAGTTTAGGTAATGGTGTTAATGCGCAAGACGTGCGTGAAAACAGTGAAAAAGTAGAAGTTATTACGCGTGATCGTAATAATTCGGGTTTAATTATTGCACGTACAAGTTTGACTCGTTTTACTGATTATGAGATTGATACTTTCAGTAATAGTATTTATTTGAAAGATCCAGTTCCAAGTGTTGATGCTGACTTAAACCCAGTATATTTACGAATTACAGTTGAATCTGATCAAGGTGGTGAAGAATATACGGTTGGTGGTGTGTCTGGTTCTGTAAAAGTCACCGATAAAGTTAAAGTAGGTGGTTCTTATGTGAAGAGTAATAACCCGCTAACTCAAGATCAGTTAGCAAGTGTGAATACTGTCGTTAAATTTGCCAATGATAAAGGTAAATTCATTGCTGAGTTTGCTCGTTCAGAGAATATTAATGATGACTTAAATTCATCGACGTCAGGAAATGTGAAACCAGATGCAACTGGTAAGTTATCGGGTGATGCTGCACGAGTTGAATTAAACTATTCTTATAAAGACTTGGAAATGAAAGTTTATCATAACCAAGCTGATAGAGAATTTTATAATACAGCGGCGCCTATTACTGCTGGTCGTAAAGAGAGTGGCATTAAGGGACGTGTACAATTAAATAAAATCGGCTTAGCTAAGTTTGAAGCGATTCGCACAGAAGATCAGTTAAGTGGCGTAAATCAAGGTGTATCAGCAAGTATTGAACGGGCAATTAACCGTATTTTGGCTGTAGAACTTGGTTTAAAGTATTATGATGAGTCATCTAATTCAGCAACACTGAATACAACACAAGTTGCACCATATCATGGTGTCACAGTTCGCTCTAAATTAATCAGTCAACTACCTTGGCAAGGTTCGAATGTCTTTGCTGAATATGAACAAGACATTTCTGAAGCGGATCGTCGTATTTTCGCGTTGGGTGCAAATTATCAAATTAATTCCAAACTCCGTGCTTATGCTCGTCACGAATTAGTTTCAAGCATTAGTGGTCTTTATGATCTGAATAGTAATCAACGCCGCAATGTAACAGTATTCGGTCTTGATAGTAAATATAACAATAATGGAACAGCCTTCAGTGAATATCGTGTTCGGGATGGTATTAGTGCGAGAGAGGCTGAGGCAGCAATTGGTTTACGTAATCGTTGGGAACTTGAAAAAGGTTTTTATGCCAATACGAGTTTTGAGCAAACTAAATCATTATCAAATGCCAATAACTCAAATTCTGATAGCACAGCAGCATCTTTAGGTATTGAATATTTAAAGAACCCTAACTGGAAAGCTGTTGCTCGCATTGAAGCACGTTGGACAGATCAATCAGATACGATATTGAACAATTTAGGGGTTGCTTATAAATATTCGGATGATGTGACATTATTGGCAAAAAATGTTGTTAGCCTAACAGATAGCAAAAATGATAGTAGCGGTGATCGTTTAGTGGATCGCTTCCAATTAGGATTGGCTTATCGTGATACAGAACACAATCGTTTTGATGCACTAGCTAAAGTTGAATATCGTTATGATGATAATAAAACTGATTTAAACAATCCGTATCTTAAACATGTTTATATTTTCTCGAACCATTTAAATTATCATCCAACACGTGATTTTACCTTGTCGGGTCAATATGCGGTGAAAAATGTGCAGGCTACATTCTCTGGTTTAGAGTCTACAGGTATGACACACATGTTCAGTGCAAGAGCTATATATGACATCAATGAAAGATGGGATGCAGGAATACACACAGGTGTATTATGGTCTGATATGAGTTCAGGGCGTCGAGTTCTCGTGGGTGGTGAGGTTGGGTATCTCGTTGCAGCAAATCTATGGTTGTCAGGTGGCTATAACTTCTCAGGTTATAAAGATGATGATCTGGTAGATAGTGATACTACAATTCAGGGCGCTTATGTTCGTTTTAGATTCAAATTCGATGAGAATCTATTTGCTGGTAATAACGCTGGAATAAATGCTTCGAGAGAACCATAGACATGAAATATCTTCACAATAATTTATATAAAATGTGTTCTTATTTTTATATAGGGGTTTCTGCTGGTTTGCTTGCAGTAAGCACTTCTGTATTTGCTGAGTCTGCATCTGAGCAAATTATTGTTGGAGAGCAATCTAGTTCTTTGGTACAATATGTCAATAAACAGAAGCCTTATAATCCTAAAGATAAGCAAGTTGCGGCATTACAAACACGTCTGATACCTTATTTAAAACCATCTGAAAATATTGCATATTATCAAGCGATAAAAGCCTTAACATGGTTAAGTTACGCTGCCCACGAAGGAAGTGAAAAGAGTCTAAGTTCTGCGAGAACTGGAGCACTTCAACAAGCAAAATATATTATTGATGCTTTAGAACAAGGAAAAATTGAAAAATTTACGCTGACAACGGCTATTCTTTCTGATTCAAGTGTCATGCGCAGAGACCTTTGGGCAAATGCTGAATTATTAAAGCAAACTGAAGGTTTTTCATGTGCTCAGGCTGAGATTGCTCAAGCAGAAGTGATGTTGGTTTGGGCAGCAGCAGAACATTGTGAACTTGGATGGAGACACTCAAGAGAACTGTTTCTATCCGCTCAAAGTTTAATTGATCAATCAAATCTCAAAGCATCGGCGTGCAAGTCTGCAACAACATTAGAATTACCTAAAATTAATTATCCATCTTTACAAGAATTGAATGGTGATGCTAAAGGTTGTCATGGAGTGAAAGGCAAGTGGCCAATTTGGTCGCCTGAACAGAAAGTTGTCACTGAACCACTGGTAGCTAAAGTTCCATCAAATGCGCCAAATGTTGTTCACTTCGCCTTAGATCAATCAAACTTGTCAAAAGAATCGATTGATGTGTTAAATCAAGTTGTAACGTTCTTAAAAGACAATCCAACCTACACCTTGACTCTGTATGGTTTTACTGATGCTCGTGCAAGCGAACAGTATAATTTGAAACTTTCCATGAGACGAGCGCAGAGTGTGCTTGCATATCTTCAACAACAAGGGATTCATTTAGATCGAGTTGCTGTTGAGGCAAAAGGTAAAAATCAAACAATTAACGATGAAAATCAGAAGTTTGGCCATGCATTAAGTCGTAGAGTCGAATTAGTCTATGTTGATCCAGAAGGTAAAGAAGTATCAACTTTCAATCAACGTCAGGATCTCCAAGTAGAAAAATAACACTCTGTTGAAAACAGTGAAAGTACGTTAAAAAGAGAGCTTTAAAGCTCTTTTTTAACGTTCAGCTTTAGCTAATTCTGCATCAATATAGCTAATAATCATCGTACTTAAGCCTTTGACCATTTCATCGAAACTAATTTGTGGATTAGGCAAAATGAGATGTCGTGCCACATTAAAGATACTGCTATTAATACTAATATAGGCTGTAACACTTAAGTTATTCACTTTGAGATATCTTGGATGGCGCATCATATATTTCATTAGAACCTCCATAAGCGCCATTTCGATCTGTCCAATATAGCGTTCATATTTGAGTTCAGTCGCATAACGCAAGCAAATCAGATAGCGATCATTGTCACGTGTCAGCAAGTCGCGGAAAGTATAGAAAATCATTTCAAATAAAGGTTCTAGCTCCATTTCAACAATAATGGGCGTCAGCTCCTTCACCATATCTAGCACTTCTTTAACAAAAGATTTCGCCATGGCATCGTAGATTTCTTCTTTATTTTTAAAATATTCATATAAAGAGCCAACACTTACACCTGCAATATCAGCAATGTGGCGTGTGGTTGTACCACTGGTACCATTGGTTGCAACAGCAATAAAACCTGCTTCAATAATGGTATCTACAGTAACTTTCGAGCGAGATTGACGAGGTTTACGAGTTGCCATGAGTGTTATTATTAAAATCCGAACATACTGTCAGATTAACATGCTGTTGAAATGAGAGAAAGCATACTCTTATTAATCCGAACAAATAAAATTACACTGTTTTTAATATCTAATTTAAAACTGTAATAAAAAATATTTTTGACTAACGGAGTCATGATTTTTTGTTAATTTTAATTTTAATTTTTAAAATTAAGCTATTGAAATATAGTGATTTAAATGAATTATTAAAAATACTTAAGATAGAGTTTAACTTATAAAAAGATACTTTTTAGAAAATATTATTATCTGCGATGAATAGCATTTTACCCGAATTGAATCCGAACATAAGATCGGTTTACAGTGTTTGTGGTAGGAAATTAGGTTCAAAAAAAATCTCCCGAATATTTTTTCGTAACTCAAAAAATTATTTAGTTATACGAAAAGAGATGAACCTGATTCAAAAATATTAAGGGCAAATGACGCTCAAGTGAAGTAGGTAGGTGTAGCCATGATCAGCAACACATTAAAGAAAGGTTTAAGTTTATTTAAATCTAACCCAATAACTGAGCAAATTGACTTTGCAAGTAAAAAAAGCATTCCAATTCGACATTTGGCGATTGGATTTGAAGGCAAGCAAGTCGATTTATCATTCTATATGAACAACCAGTTTGCTACGATTTTTTTTGCTACGTTGTCTGTGTTTTTGACTTATGGCGAAGATTTAGTGATTGAGACTGCACGTCATCACCGAGATTTATTAAAAGATCCTATTTTAAAGCAACGTGTGACTTCACTCATTGGTCAAGAAGCCATTCATTCAAAACTACATAATGAATTTAATGATGCAATTGTTGACTTAGATTATCCAGTGAGACTGTATCGTTTCCTTGGCGAAAAATTCTTTGAGCACATCTTCCTGAAATTTCCACAACCATTAAAACTCTCAATGATGGCTGGAATTGAACATTTTACTGCTGTGTTAGCCGAGTACATGATGGCACATGAGCAAAATTTCTATTTTTCAGATGATGCTAAAACACGTGCATTGTGGATGTGGCACATGTTAGAGGAATCTGAACATAAAGACGTTGCTTATGATGTTTATCAAACTTTAAACGGTAACTATGCATTACGTATTTCAGGTTTCTTCCTTGCATATTTCACTATTCTTGGATTGATTCCATTCTCTGCGACGATGGTACCGATTTTACGTAAACCACAAGAAATGCTGACAACTAAGTTTTGGAAAGATGCAAGACGTGGTGTGAAGTTGATCTTTAGTCCTAAAGATGGTGTTTTTGGTAGTACACAAGGTCGAATTTTTGATTATCTACGTACCGATTTCCATCCAAATGATCATGATGCTTCAGCGTATTTTGAGTATTACGAAAAGAAATTATTGTCTGAAGGTGGCGCATTACATCCTTTCTTCGTGAAAGAGTTTACGCCCAAAGTTCAAGCGGCTTAATGATCCAGTTGGTGGATGAATAGTGCACTACAAATTTAGTAAGTTCAGTTGGCATAAACGTTCAAATGTTTATGAGCAATTTGGTTCTTGTTGCCCATATTTTGCTAGTGCACTATGCAATCAATATTCTTCAAAGTTTATCCATTTAAGGATTTACTAAGACGAAATGAGCTAAGTCATCAAACTTAGATTTTGTAGGAATTGGAATCAATAAAATTGCAGAAATAATCTTAATAGACAATTTTATCGTTCCAATTGATTTTTAGCTCTTTAGCTTTATTTAACTCTCTCTATGGGGATCAAATTATGGTCGCTCAAATTATTCGAAATGCTTTTTCAGAAAAATTAAGCACTAAGTATCAAGGCATTATTCAAAATTTTGTGAATAAACCACCCATTCCAATTCGTCATTTTGATTTTAAATTCAACCCAAATGAATTGGATGAGAGGTTTTTTCTAAATAAAGAATTAGCGACATCATACTTTCATGCGCTATCTATTTTCTTAACCTTTGGTGAAGATGTTGTTATCGATACCGCTCGTCATCATCGTGATTTTATTCATGATCCTATTTTAAAACAAAGACTAACCTCTTTGATTGGACAAGAAGCAATTCATTCTAAAATTCATAATCAATTCAATGATGAAGTTCTAAAAGAGAATGGTTATCCCGTAGAGTTGCTACGTGCAATTGCAGATAAAGTATTTGAGTACGGCATTTATAAGTTACCAAACTCAATGCAATTGTCATTGATGGCTGGGATTGAGCATTACACGGCTGTCCTTGCTGAATTTATGATGCAACATGAAGACTATTTGCTTGGTTCACAAGATGAAAGACAGCGTGCAATGTGGATGTGGCACATGCTGGAAGAATCAGAGCATAAAGATATTGCTTATGATGTTTTTTTAGAGCTATCGGGTGATTACTGGGTTCGGATTACTGGCTTCTTGCTTGCAAGTTTAACCATTTTGGGTGGTGTGTCTTTAGGTGGTTATCTCATGCCATTTTTTAGAAAGCCAAGTAATCTCATTAATCCGCGTTATATGAAAGATGTTGTCGAAAGTACTGCATTATTGTTCGGCAGTAAACGAGGCGTATTTGGTAGTAGCTTTATGCATATCTTGGAATATTTACGTCCAAGTTTTCATCCAAACGATCATGATACCTCAGCCTACATGGAATATTACAAGGATCGTTTATTAAACCCAGAAACAGGTTTATTGACACCCTATTTCCTCAAAGAATTTACCCCACCTGTACGTGCAGCTTCTGCATAACTTGGTCTGTTTAAACACGAGATTGCTGGATAACAAATATGAAATTATTTGGAAAAAGAACAAAGCCAAGTCAAAAAGCGTTTGCTGTTGTGACTGGTGCGGGAAGTGGAATTGGTCGTAGTTTTGCACTTGAATTAGCAAAACGTGGTGGCACAGTTGTGTGTTCAGACATTAATCTTGATGCAGCGAATGAAACTGTTGCTATGGTCGAAGCACTTGGTGCAAAAGCCTTTGCAGTGCAATGTGATGTTGCTAAAGAGGAGCAGGTGAATCAATTGGCTGAACAAGCTGAGCAATTGATGCAAAATCCTGCCACCTTAGTGATTAATAATGCAGGTATTGGTCTAGGTGGTAAGTTTGATGAAATGTCATCAGAAGACTGGAAATGGTGCATGGATATCAACCTATGGGGCGTTATCTATGGTTGTCGTGCCTTTGTACCAAAGTTTAAAAAGCTGGGTCATGGTGCAATTATCAATGTTGCTTCAGCAGCCTCTTTTACTGCTGCACCAGAGATGACGGTTTATAACGTTTCTAAAGCAGGGGTACGTGCTTTATCAGAGACCTTGTCCGCTGAACTTAGAAAGTCAAACATCAAAGTGAATGTACTGTGCCCGACCTTAGTACCGACCAATATTATTAAAAATGGCAAAGTACCGCACAAAGGTCTTTTAGATTATGCCTTGACCAATTTGGCATTTACGACCAGTGATAAGGTCGCAAAGCTAACATTAGATCGTTTGGATAAAGGCGAGCTTTATACCATTCCGCAAATCGATGCCAAGTTGTTCTGGTTAATGAAGCGTACTGCACCTAATTTATATGCAAAATTTTTGGGAACTTCATATCGGTTAATGAAATAGCCTAAGCAAATATAAAATTTCTACCGAGTTTTGATACGTGTAAAGTTCATCCGCAACCTGCATGGTATTAAAAGATAATAAGGTTTTATATTCAAGAAGGTATTAAATAAATGCAAGTGGTGAACAGGTTTTGCGGATGAAAATGGTTTTGCCTACTTTTCCCGAAAGAAAAGTAGGTCGAGCCGAAGGCTAATGATGAAATTTAGATGAGAATTCGGTAAGACACCGTTATAGACATCTGTTTTTAGATGAAAGGATAGTTTAAATGACAGCTCAAGCAAAAAAATTAAATTCTGCTGACAAAAAAGCATTACCTCAACATATCTACGATACCTTTATCGTGGGTGCAGGTATTTCAGGTATTGCGACTGCGATCCGTCTAGATCAAGTCGGTTATAGCAACTACAAGATTATTGAAAAGGCAACACGTGTTGGTGGTACATGGCGTGAAAACACTTATCCTGGTTGCGGATGTGACGTGCCATCAGCATTATATTCATACTCATTTGCACCGAGCGCAAAATGGAGTCACTTATTTGCGCGTCAACCTGAAATTCTGAACTATTTAGAAGAAGTCAGTGAAAATTTTGGTGTAAGTTCAAAAATAGAATTTGGTACAGAACTTATCAATGCCAAGTGGGACAATGAACGTAATTTATGGGTGATGGATACCAATAAAGGACAGTTCTTGGCTCGTACTACGATTTTTGCAACAGGTCCAATTACTGAAGCACAGATCCCAAAACTTGAAGGTTTGGAAACATTCAAAGGTGAAATGTTCCATTCAGCAAAATGGAATCATGATTATGATTTGACTGGTAAGCGTATTGCCGTGATTGGAACGGGCGCATCAGCAATTCAGTTTGTGCCACAAATTCAACCTTTGGCAAAAGAGTTATATGTTTACCAACGTACAGCGCCGTGGGTTGTTCCAAAGCCTGATACAGATTTGGGTGATGTCAGCAAAAAACTTATCGAACAGTTCCCGCTCATTCAAAAAACATGGCGTCAAGCCGTTGCTCAATCATTGAATGCGATTAACTTTGGTTTACGTAATCCAGCTGTGTTAAAGCCTGTAGGTGAGTTGGCTAAACTCATATTACGTTTCCAAATTGAAGATCCAGAACTGCGTAAAAATGTTACGCCAAACTTCACTATTGGTTGTAAACGTCTATTGTTCGCTAACAACTATTATCCAGCGTTACAACAACCAAATACTAATCTAATTCCGCATGGTTTAGTCAAAGTAGAAGGCAATACCGTTGTATCGGCGAATGGTGAACGTCATGAAGTAGACGTGATCATTTGGGGTACAGGATTTGAAGTTTCTCACCCGCCAATTGGTAAGCGTGTTACCAATGAAAAAGGCGAGATTTTAAATGATCTATGGAAGAGCAGTTCACCAGAAGCATACTTAGGAACCAGTATTGAAAATGTACCAAATGCATTCTTGGTGTTAGGTCCAAACGTGTTGGTATATGATTCTTTCATTGGTTTGGCTGAAGCGCAATTGGATTATATTGTCGATGGTCTATTAAAAATCCGCGATCAAGGGATTGCTAAATTAAATATCAAGCCTGATGTGATCAAGAAGCATAATGAGTTGGTACAAAAGCATCTTAAAACCACGGTATTCAACGCGGGTGGATGTAAGAGTTATTATTTAGATGCGAATGGTCGTAACTTTGCGGCTTGGCCTTGGTCGTTGAAGAAATTAAAGCAACGTTTAAAGCATATGGATTTGAATGATTATCAAGTCACGTATCAAACTGAAAAAACTAAATAATCTCAGATAAATAGTGTATGAGCAGTAAATTTTATCTTAGGATGGAATTTACTGCTTATTTTTTGCCAGATATAAAGAACTTGGGAAAGAGATATGAAAGAAGGACAATCGAGCCGAACTGCTGAAGCAGCGGCAGCATTACGTGCTAATCATTTCAAAAATGCTGAAAATCCCGTTTTTTCTGATCCATTTGCATTTGATTTGACCAGTAAAGGGTGGCAAAAATTACTTACGACACAGTTAACCGTTAAATTAATCAATTCTCCTGTGCTTAATCGAACCTTGGGATTGCTCACAGGACAAGTTGTTGGTCGCTCACGCTATGCAGAGGATTTACTTCAACAGGCGATTGAGAAGAAAATAACGCAATATGTATTGGTTGGTGCGGGATTAGATTCATTTATATTACGACAAGCACAACAATATCCGAATCTGAAAATTTTTGAAGTGGATCATCCTGATACACAAGCAGCGAAACAAAGAAAATTACAACGATTTGGTGAAATTCCTAAAAATGTTGAATTCGTGGCAATTGATTTTGAGAAAGAATCGATTGCAGATGCATTATCAAGAAGCAGTTTCAAACAAGATAAACCTGCATTTTTTTCATGGTTAGGCACAACACATTATCTTGAACCACAAACAACATTGAACACTTTAAAAAGCATTGCAAAAATTGCTGCTCCAAAAAGTGAAGTAGTTCTAGACTACTCGATTGATTATCGAGAATTATCAGGTGTAGAGCGATTTGGCAGCCTTTTTGTTTCCCAATTTACTCGATTTTTGAAAGAACCGTTAAAAGGGCAGTTTCGACCTAAGTTATTCCATGACTCTGTAAATCATATGGGTTTTGAAGTTGCTGAAGATTTATCAGGTGATGGTTTAAGTCATCGCTATTTTAATACTCGAGCTGACCATATTCGACATACCATCGCAACACACATGCTTCATTTAAGATTAATCAAATAGATCTAGAAGCTGCTTTGGTTTATCTAGTGCTAAAGCAGCTTATAAATTCTTTTTTCATCTACGATTTATAAGGGTTGTAAACCTTGTACGATATGTTGGAATTCACTGCCATTTAACCAAAATGATTTCTTTAAAAACAAAGTGGTCATAATACTTTCAGCTGCTTCACTGTCTGGACTTTCACAAAACAGTCCATAGCAGTTACCTAATACCGTGTTATTCTCAATTAAGCGAATAAAATAGGCATGTTGTTCATCAGCATAGCCAAGAATAGCATCACGTTGATTGTTCATTTTTCATGTCTCCACATCAAAAATATTTGAATAAAAACTATCTGCTGAAAGATCAAATATATTAGTCAATTAGATCAATAACTTAATATCGTGCATGATATGCTAAATAGACCTAAGATACTGATTTAAAATATTAATTTTAGTTTGTTTTACATCCTTGTCTAAGTTGAACAAGCTAAAATCTGATCTATGGAATTTATTGTTATGCAAAAAATATTCTACGTCAACTTGAATTTGTAACTTTTTCAAGTTAAATTGATTTAATGCAAATCAGAGTTGGGAGGGGGAAGTTATGTCCAAAAAAACAGAATATGAACACGGCGGTGCTAGACACAATGCTGGACGTAAAGCTCAGTTTAGTGAGCCGACTAAAGTTATTCGAGTGCCAGAATCTCAAGTTGATTTCATCAAAAATTGGCTACTGAATAATGTCAAAACAGGTCAGTATTCTGATCTGAGCTCTTCATTAAAAATTCAAAACGTCCAAGCCAACAATGATCGAATTTACCACATTCCTTTGGCAACGGAACGTGTTGCAGCAGGTTTTCCATCGCCAGCACAAGATCATGTAGAGCAAGCCTTAGATTTAAATCAATATTTAATTCGTAATGAAAATTCAACTTTTATTGTAAAGGCAAACTCACTGTCGATGTTAGATGTTGGAATTGATATTGATGACCCTCTTGTGGTTGATCGAAGTATTCCTGCAAAGTCCGGAGATATTGTCATAGCATTAATTGACAATGATTTCACCGTAAAAAGATTGATGATTGACCACCATTTTAGTCCGCCCAAAGTGTGGTTAAAAGCTGAGAATCCAGACTATCAGAATATCTATATTGACGAAGGGCAAGAATTGCAGATTTGGGGTGTGGTGACTTATAACTTGAAGCCGATGAGGTAATGGATATGGGTTTGCCGCAACGAGTTTTTGCTTTGATTGATGTGAATAACGCTTATGTGAGTTGTGAGCGTGTGTTCAATCCAAAGCTGGAAAATCGTCCAGTGGTGGTATTGTCCAATAACGATGGTTGCGTAGTTTCGCGCTCCTACGAAGCAAAAAAACTTGGTATAAAAATGGCCGTGCCATTTTTTCAAATTGAAGACATTGTTCAACAGCATCAAGTTGCAGTCCTGTCTAGTAATTATGCTTTATATGCAGAAATGTCTCGACGTTTCATGAATATATTAAGTGGTTTTGTGGATTCTTGTGAGCAAGAAATTTATTCGATTGATGAATGCTTTTTAGAGTTAACAGCGTATCAGCAACATTTTCAGTTAACTGACTATGCGCGTAATATACTCAATACAATTAACAATTGGTTGGGACTTCCTTGCTGTATTGGTATTGGTTATTCAAAAACCCAAGCAAAATTGGCGAATAATTTAGCAAAGCAACATCCATGTTTTAATAGCATATGCAATATAGTCGACGAAGATCCATGCGTTATTGAGGACTTATTATCTCAAACTCCAGTTGGAGAAGTGTGGGGAGTTGGGAGGAAGATACGACAACGTTTAGAAAAAATGCAGATCACCTCAGTTTTAGATTTAGTTGAAGCTGATCCTAAAATGATTGGAAAACAATTTTCGGTAGTATTAGAAAATACGGTAAAAGAGTTACGGGGCATCGCCTGTTTAGAAGTAGAACATATCGTTCCAGATCGTCGACAAGTTTTAAGTAGCCGCTCGTTCGGGCAGCCTATTTTAGATAAGGATAGTTTAAGTGAGGCGCTCACTGAATTTACTTTAAGAGCGGTAGAGCGCTTACGTAATCAGAAACTTTTGTGTAAGGCTATTGGTGTCAGTATTCGTACCAATCGATTTAATCATGCACACTATAGTCGTCCGTTTACTACGGTTTATTTAGCTGACTATAGTGATGATCGTTTGGAAATTATCAAAGCAGTACAGCATGGTTTAGATCGAATTTATCAAGCGGGTCATCACTATAAAAAAGCTGAAATTATCTTACTAGATATTATTCCACGACATAGCCATGCTATTGATTTATTTCAAGACACCACAGCAATGTTAAGACGACAAGAGCTATCAGTTACGTTTGATGATATTAATAAAAAATTTGGTAAAGATACGATGTTATTAGGACGATTAATTACACCAAATGGTCGCAAATGGGCAATGAATCAGAACTTCAAATCCCCAAGCTATTTAACCAATTGGGAAGAGATATTAAGAGTAAATTAACTTTTTTACTGGTATGAATGTTCCCTATTTTGACTCAAATTTATACCAATATTTATGCCCTAAAGATAGGTAATTGGCTAAAAACTATATATATTATTTGTATTAAAATCTAAAAATTATGGACCTATGACTAGCAAGCATATTGATTTGAATAGTGATTTAGGCGAAAGCTATGGCGCTTGGAAAATGGGCAATGATGAGCAGATTCTTGGAATTGTTAGTAGCGCCAATATCGCATGCGGATTTCATGCAGGTGACCCCTTAAATATTCTCAGGACTTTGAAACAAGCAGTTAAGCATGATGTATGTGTTGGTGCGCATGTTTCGTATCCAGATTTGGTGGGTTTTGGTCGCCGTAATATGGATTTATCCTATGATGAACTATATGCAGACGTGCTTTATCAAATCTCAGCTTTACAAGGTTTAGCTCAAGTTGCAGGAACCAAAGTAAGTTATGTCAAACCACATGGCGCATTGTATAACACTATTGCCACCAATTTGACTCAAGCTCAAGCGGTAATTGATGCAATACAGCATTTTGATGAAACATTAGTCTTAGTCGCATTGGCGGGTTCTCCTTTAATTAAATTTGCCCATGAACAGGGGCTTAGTGTTATTTCTGAAGCATTTGCTGATCGTGCTTATCATCGTGATGGAACGTTAGTTTCTCGTCGCTTAGAGGGGGCAGTTTTACATGATGCTGAAATCATAGCGCAGCGTGTACTGAATATGATCCAGAATGGCGGTATTGAGTCGATTGAAGGGGATTTCACGCTCATTCAGGCTGATACAATTTGTTTGCATGGGGATACGTTAGGAGCAGTCAAAATGGCGGCAAAGATTCGTGATGTATTGTTAGAAAATAAAATTGAAGTTCGTGCTTTTAGTCGTTAAGTGAATTTTAAATGTTTCCAACGAGCGATTTATGCGATTTTTATCCGTTAATTTAGATTGTTTTCTGATTGAGTTTCAAAGTTTAGAAGAAACAATGGCAGTTTATTACTGCTTAAAACAGACACAGCATCCGCATATAAAAGAACTCATTCCTGCGGCACGTAGCATATTGATTTACTTTGATCCTTTGCTAGTAGAAATTCGATCACTTATTCAATGGATTTCAAACCAAAAAATCAGTCAGGATGTTTTGCGTCAAGGTAAGGAAATAGTGATCAATACACGCTATAACGGAATTGATTTAAACAATGTCGCTGAATATCTGGGAATCAGTACAGGCCAAGTCATTCAGAAACACACTAATTCCGATTGGCAAGTTGCATTTATTGGATTTGCGCCTGGCTTTGCTTATCTCATCAACCCAAAAAAAGTATTTGGTAGTATTCCGCGCTTAGCATCCCCCCGAAAAAAAATCAGTGCGGGTGCTGTAGGACTAGCAGGTGAATATAGCGGTATTTATCCCAAAGACAGCCCCGGAGGATGGCAGTTAATTGGACAGACTGATGAGATGTTATGGGATGTCCAACGAAAACAACCTGCTCTATTACTGCCAAGTGATCGTGTCATTTTTAAGGATATTAGCCGTAATCCAACGCAAGTTAGTGTGCCTGCGCAGTCATTTTCTCAAGATGATTCTTTTAAAAAATCAGCCGTACTTCACGTTAAGAATGTTGGTTTACAAGTATTGCTCCAAGATGAAGGGCGTAAGCATTTGGCTGAATTAGGCGTAGGGCGAGCAGGTGCAATGGATCAAACTGCATTTCAACAGGCTAATTTAATTGTTGGTAATCCAAACAATGCAGCGGTTTTAGAAGTTTTAAATGGTGGATTAAGGTTAGAGGTTTTAGAGCCGACTGTTATTGCTGTGACAGGTGCAGAGACAGAAGTTTGGATTAGGTATATTGGTACCGATAAAGTAAAAGTGTCGATGTACCAGCCAATTGCTTTAGATTCTGGCGATGAAATTTATATTGCAGCGCCTACAGCAGGCATTCGTAATTATGTTGCAGTACGTGGAGGTATTGCCGTTGAACAGGTTTTAAATAGTGCCAGTTATGACTCTTTAGCAGGCTTAGGTCCACGGCCAGTTCAAATCGATGATAAAATTTATTCTGCTGAATTAAAAACTCAACCTGTTAGTTTAAACGCAATCCCGATTAAATTACCGAAACAAGGTGAGACGATTAACGTTGATCTTGTCTTAGGACCTCGTACGGATTGGTTTGTTGAAGAAAGCCTTGATTTATTGTTTAAACAAACTTGGTTGGTTAGCACAGAGAGCAATCGAATTGGATTGAAATTAGTGGGTGATAAGTCTTTAGAACGCCAGCTCAATCAAGAATTAGCCAGTGAAGGTTGTTGTACGGGTGCTTTGCAAATCCCACCCAATGGTCAACCTGTATTATTTATGAATGATCATCCGATTACAGGTGGTTATCCTGTGATTGCGGCGGTCGCATCCTATCATTTGGACTTAATCGCACAGATTCCAGTTGGATGCTCTATCCAATTTCATAAAGTCTCAGATTTCATGGACATCACAGAAAATGCATAAAAAACATAAGCTATTGATTGCTAATCGTGGGGAAATTGCTGTCCGTATTATTCAAGCCTGTAAAGATATGGACATCACATCAGTGGCTATTTATGCAGATGATGATATTGCTAGTTTGCATGTCCAACTTGCCGATGAGGCTTGGGCATTATCAGGGCAAACAGCACAGCAAACTTATTTAGATATCAATAAAATTTTGGATATTGCGAATAAAGCCCAAGTCACAATGATTCATCCGGGTTATGGTTTTTTATCAGAACGTGCTGAATTTGCCCATGCGGTGATAAATGCTGGTCTGATCTGGATTGGTCCATCTCCTGAAAGCATAAATAAACTTGGTGACAAAATACAGGCACGTAAGATTGCACAATCGGTAAATGCGCCTCTGGTACACGGAACTGAACAACCACTCCAATCGGCTCAAGAAGCAGTTGATTTTGCGAAACAGTATGGTCTGCCAATCGCGATTAAAGCTGCCTATGGCGGCGGTGGGCGTGGTTTGAAAGTTGCAAGGCAATTGAACGAAGTCACCGCTCTATATGAATCTGCTGTGCGGGAAGCATTAACTGCATTTGGTCGCGGGGAATGTTTTGTTGAGCAATATCTAGATAAACCTAGACATCTGGAAGCCCAAGTAATTGCCGATCAGCATGGTAATATTGTAGTGGTTGGAACCCGTGATTGCTCTTTACAACGCCGTAATCAGAAGTTGGTAGAAGAAGCACCTGCGCCATTTATCAATGAGCAAATTCAATCGCAATTAGTGCAATCTTCAATTGCAATTTGCCGAACTGCTGATTATGTCGGGGCGGGTACAGTAGAATACTTACTCAGCCAAGATGGTCAACTGTCATTTCTAGAGGTCAATACGCGCTTACAGGTTGAACATCCTGTGACGGAACAAACTTCTGGTCTAGACTTAGTGGTTGAACAAATTCGAATTGCATTAGGTGAACCACTTTCTGTTCAAGAAATGCCAAAACCAGTAGGTCATGCAATCGAATTTCGGATTAATGCAGAAGATCCAGCGCGTGGTTTTATTCCAGCATTTGGACAGATCACTCAGTTTCAACCACCCTCAGGAATTGGTATTCGCCTTGATACTGGCGTGCAAACTGGAAGTATAGTTTCAAGTCATTTTGATTCTTTAATTGCGAAATTAATTGTGAGTGGTGCGACACGTGAGATTGCAATTCAACGCGCTAAAAGAGCACTGGCTCATTTTAAAATAGAAGGGATTGCCTCAGTATTACCATTTCATCGTGCGATCTTGTCAGATAATGATTTCATTGATGAATTTAAAGTGCATACGCGTTGGATTGAACAAGATTGTCAGCATGATTATCCTCACTCTTCACGCAGTAAACTGAGTAATCAAACTGAGCTAAAACGTTATCCACTTGAAATAGATGGCAAGCTGCATCAAATTGGTTTACCAACTGCACTTTTTAGTTTAATGGGAACTCAACAGCTCAATCAAAAAACAAATGATTCAGATCCTGTTCAAAATGATAATGCAGTTCTAGCGCCGATTAGTGGTGTGATTACAACTTGGAAGGTGCAAGAAAATAATCAAGTTGAAAAGGGTGATACCATTGCCATTATGGAAGCAATGAAAATGGAAGTTCCAGTTGTTGCGCATGAAACGGGAAAAATTCAAAAGCTGTTCAATCTAAATCAGACGGTGGTTGCTGATACAAAAATAGCTGAGATTAATTAAAATTATTTCTCTGTCAATCGACTAAAAGCCATTAAATCAATTGATGATTTAATGGCTTAAATGTGAATTAGCGACGCTTATTGTACAATGCCATTGCAGCAGGCAAGTTTTTACGCATATCGCTAATACGCTGTGTATTTGATGGATGGGTTGATAAGAATGAACCGCCACCTGCACCGTCTAAACGATTCATTTTTTCCCACAGACTAATCGCTGCATTTGGATTATAGCCCGCTCTAGCCATCAGCATTAAGCCACCATAGTCTGCGCGACTTTCAAGATTACGTGAATAAGGTAAGCCAATACCAATTTGACTGCCTAAGTTAATTGCAGCATTCCCAGCCTCACCAATGTTAGCGCCCGCATAAGAGGTACCAATTCCGATGGCTAAGTTAGTCAGGGCTTGCGCACCAATTTTACTTTTAGCATGCTCTTCAAGGGCGTGAGTCATCTCATGACCCATAATTGCTGCAATCTCATCATTGGTAAGATTGAGTTTATTTACAATACCTGTGTAGAAAACAACTTTTCCGCCTGGCGCAACATAAGCATTGACCGTATCAGATTTTAGTACAGCCAATTGCCAATCAAAACGTTGACCTGTTTGATTCATTTGATCCGCGTACGGTTTAAGGCGTAAAAATACGGTATTAATACGCTGATAAGTGCTTGAGCTTGTATCAAGTTGATTTTTCGCACGAGCTTCTTGAGTCATTTTTGAAAAACCTTGAGCCGATTGAGCATTCAAGGTTGCTGTGTCAGCACCTGCCATTTCTGCAAATGATGCGCAACCAGAAACCCCTAATATTGTCATCGCGCAAAGGCTTAAAGCCAATTTCTTCATATTACTCGCTCCAAATCAGTATTTTTGAATATATTCATGATTAATAAGGATTATAGAAAATGTTTAGATCGGATTACATTCTGAATATCTCTATAATCATAGTAATTATGTAATCAATGTTATTTTGTACTTTAAAACAAACATCCATAAAAAATTAAAGCCAGTGTAAACACTGGCTTATATCTAGGTTAACAACAAGGATGTTTATTCCTCGTCATCAAACTCTTCTTCAGTAAATGTGTTTTCTTCTAAAGAAGTATCGAAGATTAAAATCGCTTTACCATCAGTTTGAATCATGCCTTGATCTTCTAGTGTTTTAAGAACACGACCAACCATTTCACGAGAACAGCCTACGATACGACCAATTTCTTGACGTGTAATACGAATCTGACGACCATTAGGTAAAATCATTGCCTCTGGTTGAGCAGATAAATCAATTAAACAGCGTGCAATACGACCAGAAACATCGATAAAAGCAAGATCTGTCACTTTACGCGTTGTATTTTTCAAACGACGCACAAGTTGAGCGAATACAGCATAGCTTAGATCAGGATACTGTTTGCTTAACTCATGGAAGTTATCATAGGTAATTTCTGCTATTTCACATACATCGCGGGTACGTACTTCAGCAGTTCGTTGAGGATTAGTTTCAAAAAGACCCATTTCGCCAAAGAAATCGCCTGGGTTTAAGTAGGCAACAACAATCTCACGCTCGTCATCTTCACGTAATATAATTGACACTGAACCTTTTAATATTAAATACAGTGATTTTGATTCCGTTCCAGCGTCAACAATCGCGGTGCGTTTAGGGTATCTGTTAATATGAGCACGTTTTAGCAAGGCTTTAACTGATTCAGGTAGTTGGCCTGGTGATAAAGCGTCAGTGCTAAGTTGTGAAAAATTTGAAGTCATGCTTAAAATTTCCGAATTTGGATAAAACCGATCGCACAGGCTCTGTTTGAGCCTTTTCTACACAGAAGAGCTGAAATTCCTTATCAACTCATTTTATGTTAGTGTACAAGAACAGAGTAAATTTATAACGTTTCGTGGGTAGTTGCAATGCAAACAAGTGTACATTGGTTAGAGAATGTTGCTTTTGAAGCGAAATCAGAAAGTGGCCACAGTGTGGTGATGGATGGTTCGGCTGAATATGGAGGTGAAAACCGTGGTCCACGTCCTATGGAGTTGATTTTAATGGGACTTGGTGGTTGTGCTTCATTTGATATTGTGACCATTTTAAAGAAATCTCGCCAAGATGTGACAGGTGTAGTATGTCAGCTAAAAGCTGATAGAGCAGATTCAATCCCAGCAGTGTTTACTAAAATCCATTTGCATTTCATTGTGACAGGTAAAGCCGTAAAAGCCAAACAAGTTGAAAAAGCAGTTGAGCTTTCTGCTGAAAAATATTGTTCAGCAAGTAAAATGCTTGCAGAGGGTGGCGTTGAAATCACCCACGATTTTGAGATTGTAGAAGCAGAATAACACGATATTGTTTAGTTTTTCTAAAAAGTGATCTATGTTTGAGTAGATCACTTTTTTATTGGATTGTTATTTTAGAAATAATACTGGATCTACACGTGCATTATTAAGGCTCATTCCCCAATGTAGATGAGGACCCGTAACACGTCCTGTTTTACCGACTAAGCCTAGTAGTTCGCCTTGACGTATAGGTTGTCCTTTTTCTACACTAATTTTACTTAAGTGGCAGAACATGCTGATCAAACCTTGACCATGATCAATCAATACGGTATTGCCATTAAAAAAATAATTACCAGTTTGCACCACAATACCATCAGCAGGTGCGATGACTTTTTGTCCAATTGGGGCAGGTATATCTAGACCAGAGTGAGGAGCGCGTTCTTCACCATTAAAAAAACGCTTTCGTCCAAATGAATTACTAAATTTTCCTGTCGTTGGGCGAATAAAATTTGGAAAATGAGTCCAATTATTATTGCTAAATAAACTATATATATCGTTTTGCTCTTTAGCCTCACGTGCATAACGATCTAGCTGATCTTGGTTAGGATTAACATAATCTTGATTTGCAACAGTTAGCCGCTGCTCGGCATAAGGATAAGGGATTATTTCAATTTCTATTGGCTTAGTATTGGTCGTTAAAGTTAACTTACCTGTAGGTGCAGAAAGAGGAATACCTAGGACAGCATAACGCTGTTCATTTTGTTGTGTAATTAATACAGGATTTCGCTCATAAAAAACTTGAGTTGTATGAGCCGATAAAGGAATGACAGCAATGCCACCTGCTCGGCGTGAATCTTGAGGTAATTCTGCCGATGAGGTATATGAAATTGTAAGGAGAATAGAACATAGAAAAAATTTATTAAAGTACATTGTTTTCAATGCTAAGAAATTATTCAGTTTAAAATAGGTGAAATAGAGAACATAAGCAATAATACTTTTCTGATGTTCTGACTCAATGAAAAATTATACAAAATATACTTGAAATATATTGTTTATAGACCCATATTATTACTGAGTTTTAACTATGTGTTTATTTATAAGATTTTGAAAAATATATAAAATTTATTTGAAATTTAAAAAAACGTTCCCATCTAAGTGATAAGTTAAAAATTTGTTGTGAGGAATAACAAGAATGCGTTTTGAAAAATTTACAAACCGTCTACAGCAAGCCCTTTCAGATGCACAATCATTAGCTATGGGTAAAGATCATACTGCAATCGCAGGAATTCATCTTTTAATGACTTTATTAGAAGAACCCGCTAACTTGAGCTTGCTACAACAAGCAGGTGCTCGTTTACCTGAATTAAAGCAAAAGTTAGAACAAGCTTTGCAAAATGCACCGACATTAGCGAATCCTACTGGAGACATTAATCTCGATCCTGAAGCTGTAAAAGCACTGAATTTAGCTGATCGATATGCGCAAAAGGTCGGTGATGAGTTTTTATCTACAGATTGGGTTTTGTTGGGGTTAGCCGAAACAGGCGAGACCAAAACCATATTAAGTAGTGTAGGTGTAACATCAGATAGCTTACGAAAAGTGATTGAAAATATTAGAGGAAATGACAAAGTCATGAGCAATAATCACGAAGATCAACGTGACTCTCTTAATAAATATACGATTGATTTAACTGAACGTGCCTTAGCTGGTAAGTTAGATCCAGTGATTGGGCGTGATGATGAAATCCGTCGAACCATTCAAGTTTTATCACGTCGTACTAAGAATAATCCTGTTCTCATTGGGGAGCCAGGGGTAGGTAAGACTGCGATTGTTGAAGGTTTAGCACAGCGTATTATTAATGGTGAAGTACCAGAAAGTCTTAAAAGTAAACGGGTGCTTTCATTAGATTTAGGTTCATTACTTGCTGGCGCAAAATATCGTGGTGAATTTGAGGAACGTTTAAAAGCAGTTCTCAAAGACCTAGCAAAACATGAAGGCGAAATTATCCTGTTTATCGACGAGCTTCATACACTCGTGGGCGCAGGTAAAGGTGATGGTGCTATGGATGCGGGTAATATGTTGAAACCTGCATTGGCACGAGGTGAATTGCGTTGTGTAGGTGCAACGACTTTAGACGAGTATCGTCAGTACATTGAAAAAGATGCTGCTTTGGAACGCCGTTTCCAAAAAGTGTTGGTTGATGAGCCAAGTGTCGAAGATACCATCGCGATTTTGCGTGGTCTAAAAGAGAAATATGCAACACATCATGGCGTACAAATTTTAGACTCAGCCATTATTGCCGCTGCAAAAATGTCGCATCGTTATATTACAGATCGACAGTTACCTGATAAAGCAATTGATTTAATTGATGAAGCTGCATCGCGTATTAAGATGGAAATTGACTCAAAGCCAGAAGCTCTGGATAAACTTGATCGTCGTCTTATTCAGTTAAAAATGCAGCTTGAAGCAGTTAAAAAAGATGAAGATGCAGGTAGTAAAGCCGAAGTGAATCATCTTGAACAGCAAATTGCTGAAAAGCAAAAAGAGTACAATGATCTTGAAGAAATTTGGAAAGCCGAAAAAACACTGGTTGAAGGTGATAAAAAGGCACAAGTTGAACTCGATCAAGCACGTGTAGCTTTGGAAAAAGCAAAGCGCGAAGGTGATTTGGCTGAGGCAGCACGTTTACAGTACGGTGTAATTCCAGAACTTCAAAAACGTTTGGAACAAGCCGAAGTCGCTGAAGAAAACGAAGAGCCAAAACTCATTCGTACCAAAGTGACTGAGAATGAAATTGCAGAAGTTGTGAGTGCTGCAACGGGTATTCCTGTGTCGAAAATGCTGCAAGGTGAGCGTGAAAAACTTTTAAATATGGAAGCGTTTTTACATAACCGTGTGGTTGGGCAGGATGAAGCTGTCGTTGCTGTATCGAATGCAGTTCGTCGCTCACGTGCTGGCTTGTCTGATCCAAATCGACCAAGCGGATCATTTTTATTCTTAGGTCCAACAGGTGTTGGTAAAACTGAGTTGACTAAAGCATTAGCAAACTTCTTGTTTGATAGTGATGATGCCATGATTCGTATTGATATGTCTGAGTTTATGGAAAAGCATTCAGTTAGTCGTTTAGTTGGTGCACCTCCAGGGTATGTCGGTTATGAAGAAGGTGGTGTGTTGACAGAAGCGGTTCGCCGTAAACCTTATAGCGTTGTTCTATTTGATGAGGTTGAGAAAGCACATCCGGATGTATTCAATATTTTATTGCAGGTGTTGGATGATGGTCGTTTAACTGATTCGCAAGGTCGTGTGGTTGACTTTAAAAATACGGTAATCGTCATGACGTCCAACTTAGGTTCGCAAGACGTTCGCGAATTAGGTGAGGGTGCTAGTGATGATGAAGTTCGAACTGTCGTCATGGCTGCTGTGAGTCAGCATTTCCGACCTGAATTTATTAACCGTATTGATGAGTTAGTGGTGTTCCATTCACTCAAAAAAGCTCAGATTCGTGGGATTGCAGATATTCAGTTGGATCGTTTACGTTCACGTTTAAGTGAGCGAGATATGGGTTTAACTGTTGATGATACAGCGTTTGACTTATTAATCGATGCTGGCTTTGATCCTGTGTATGGCGCGCGTCCTTTAAAACGTGCTATTCAACAGCAAGTGGAAAATAGTTTAGCTCAAAAAATTCTATCTGGCGCATTTCAAGCAGGTGATAATATCCTGATTAAAGCTGAAGATGGGCATTTGGTCTTTGACAAAATGAAATTGAGTTAAGCTTAAATTTTAACAATCAGTAAAAGGCGGTGACAAAAGTCATCGCCTTTTTTTATTGATGCAACTTGTCAGATTTATAGAGGAAAATTACCAATGACATTGCTACTTGATTAAAAACTTGCTAGTTTGAAAACCAAATAAGAAAAAAATTCAGGATGAATTGCAATGGAGAAAAAGCAACATCATTACACTAGCATGGGTGTGATTTTGTTTACTGCTGTCTTACCCTTAGCGGGTTGGGCTGTACAACCACTAGCTGAAGGATCATTGGCACTCCAAACAGGTGTATTAAATAACGCTTTACCTAGGATTATTGAAAAAGCAGAGCAAGATGCTCAAAAACCTTTGCAAGAGCGATGGCTTGCTCAAAAGGTGTTAAGTGATCGTAATTTAAGGGAAATTCGTATAAATATGTTGGCTGAAGGTGCTTTATCACCTTATGAAGAGCAAAAGAAAACAGCTGTATCAGATGGCCGCGAGAAAAAGAAAGCGACCATGAAGCCTCATGATGAGTCTCCAGATCGCTTTATGATATATGAGTTCGATTCACCTAATATTAAAAGATCGAAAATAACATATAGGTGAAATCGAGAATCAAGCTTTAAACACTTGGGTGTTGAATTTTCCATGCACGATGGATTTTATGATTACGCTTAAAATCCAATCCAATCGTTTCAGAAGTAATCTCTTCAATGTGATACATTGCTTCAATTTCTTCATTTAATTCAAAACCACGATAGTTGTTTGAAAAGTAAAGCGTACCATCACTTGTGAGTCGATTCATCGCACGTTTAATCAATGAAACGTGGTCACGTTGCACATCAAAAGTTCCATAAAACTTTTTAGAGTTTGAGAAAGTTGGTGGGTCAATAAAAATTAAATCATATTGCTCATGACCTTCTTTGAGCCATTCAAAACAGTCACTTGAAAAAAACATATGCTGTTCATCTGCGTGATCTACAGTTAAACCATTTAAGACGAAATTTTCTTTAGACCAATTCAAGTAAGTATTTGATAGATCGACGCTTGTGGTGCTAGCAGCTCCACCTAAAGCAGCATGTAGGCTTGCCGTAGAGGTATAGCTATAAAGGTTAAGGAAATGTTTGCCTTTTGCTTCTTTCGCAATTCTTAGACGAATTTGACGATGATCTAGGAATAAACCAGTGTCTAAATAATCAGTCAAATTCACTAAAATTTTGGCATTACCTTCTTGGACTATAAATCGCTTAGAGGCGGTGCTTTGTTTGGTATATTGATTAGCACCCGCTTGCTTTGCACGTGTTTTGATAAAAATCGCATCACGATTCAATCCTGTTACTGCACGTATCGCGGCAAGAGCGAGATTAAAGCGTTTTTTGGCTTTTTCAGGATCAATTGTTTTTGGTGGTGCATATTCTTGTACATGTAATCGATCACCATATAGGTCAACCGCAACATTGAAGTCAGGTAAGTCTGCGTCATAAAGACGTAAACAATAGATATTTTCTTTAACGGCCCATTTTTTTAGGTTTTGCATATTTTTTTGCAAACGATTGGTAAAATCTTCAGCACCTTCAATTTTTTCAAATTGTTGAGGTTGCCAGTTTGCTAAAAATGGTTGTTTAACAGTTGCAGGTTTGATTGTGCCAAATCGAACATAAATTGGCAGTTTACCATTCATCAAACGTAATGTTTGAGGTTCATTGATTGCTAGAACATCTGCCTGCTCAATTTGAGCTGCAATAACAGCGACAGGTTGATTCGGAAAATTCTTTTGTAATAAACCTGACAAACCTAAGTAAAAAGATCGGCTTGAAGCTTTATCACCTAAACGCTCGCCATAAGGGGGATTGGTAACAATAAAGGCTTTTTTACCTTCTGCTTCGAAGTCTTCCCAATCTGCTAATGTTCTTTCTTCAATTTGAATATGATTAAGCAGTTTTTCAAAACCAGCAGCGATAATATTTTGACGTGTAGCTTTTACGGCTTCCCAGTCAGCATCGTAGGCATAAAACTTAGCTAATGGTTGTTCTAAAGCAATCTCGTGTCTTTCGGCTGCTTCAGCTTTAATGTTTAGCCACAAATCACGATCATGACCATGCCAACCATTGAAACCAAAACGACGAACTAATCCAGGTGCACGATCAGTCAAAATCATGAGCGATTCGATGATAAAAGTACCCGAACCACACATTGGATCGACAATTAAGTCTGGATTTAATTGCTTTAATTGTGCTTTTTGAAGAATAGCGGCTGCTAGATTTTCTTTAATTGGCGCATCGGTCATATAGTGGCGATAACCACGTTTATGTAAAGAGTCACCAGATAAATCTAAGCAATAAGTATGTTGCGTTTTTCCAGCTAAAACATAAAGTGTAATTTCTGGCTGTTTGATATCAATACTAGGACGTTTACCAACAGCTTCCATGAATGAATCAACAACACCATCTTTCACGCGTAATGTGGCAAATTGGGTATTTACCTTAATATCTCTTTCCACGTGCAAACGAATAGCAAAGGTACTTTGTGGTGCAAAAATGAGAGACCAGTCAAAGCTAATTGCACCTTCATAGAGTTCTTCTGCAACATCACGGGCATCATGAGTATATTCAAGTTCATGCGTGTGAATGGGTAAGAGCACACGTGACGCGAGACGCGACCACATACAAATTCGGTATGCTTGTTCAAGCGTACCTTGGAAAATTAAACGTCCAGCAAAACGTTGGATGTTTTGAATGCCAATATCTTCAAGCTCTTGTTGTAATAAGGTTTCAAGCCCGTCCGCACAGGTCACCCAATAGTCTGTTAGACGTTGTTTAGCATTCATTCAAATTTTCCAAAACATTTTTAGCAATCGGCTATTTTAACTGATTTTTCATGAAACTGTCGGTGCAAATTTGTGTGGTCGTCCGCTTTATTCACTATTATTTTGAGTATTTTTAATGATTCATAATAAAAAATATGATCAAGTTTAAGTGTTTTTAATTGTTGGTACATATTTTGCTTTCTTTGGTATGAGTTAAGAATAAACATTTCTCCCAACGACGTGAGGACTTTATGAAAGAAAGCATGAATAGTGAAATTAAGGTAAATGCTGAAGCTTTTGCAATAGCAACTCAAATGTATGTTCGTTTAAGACGTGTATCTAGTCGTGTAATTGATGTGATGTACTTAGTCCACAATAAAGAGTATGCAAAACACATTATAGAAATTGCTTTAGCTACCAGTGATCAGGAATTGGCTCACTATGTAGACCGTCTACGTCCTTTGATTGACTTATATCCTGAGCCTACACTGGACATAGTTGAAAATAATAAGATAGAAGAAAAAGAAGAAGAAACCTATTTCATGGAAGTTACAGAAGAAGAAATTTATAAAGCTCAAGTCGCGCATCACTATATTGGTGCATTGCGATGATTAATAAAAATACATAAATTAAATAATAATTAAAATGTGTTGGGTGTGTATTGAATTCTCACACCCATTTTTTAAACTATAAATGAAAAAATAGTCGCCTCAATACTTTTACTTTCTAGCCAAAATATCTTTGCTGATGCAATTAAGATTAATGTTGCTCAGTTTGTAGATGAAGTCTATACAGCACAAAAGCATCCAAATTATATCCAAGAGCATGAAACAGGTAATAAAATCAATTTATTCTTTTTAGAACTAAAGAGTTGGATTCTGCTGGCGTTAAAGTTGTTATCGAAAAAGCTATTAATGCTCTTTATGACAGTTTTCCTCGATATTCAATCACTAAAACGGAGTTGTTTTGTGAAGATCAAAGCTTAAAACGTACATTTTTCTTTTTTTGATGAGTTTGGAAATTTAGGACATTTTCAAGAACAAAAGGCTACAGTTTTAGCATTGGATACAGAACTGGGTAAACTTGCTTGTCGTATTGAAGAACAATAATCAACTCAAAACAATCTAAAAGATTTTTACTTAAGTGCTGAAAACTTCAACGACGAATGAAATCTAAAATCTGTATAATGCGTTAACTTAACGTATAGGGAATCTCTTATGCACTTGGCAGCAATGCATACTCTGAGTCAGATTCAACTCAATCAACAAGGAAACTTAAAACATTTTTTAACGATTGAGGGACTGTCTAAAGAAAGCTTAACCAAGATTTTAGATACCGCGCAAAGCTTTTTAGATGATAATAATAATTTGATTAATCGTCCCTTGTTAGAAGGGTTAACGGTTATGAACCTGTTTTTTGAAAACTCTACTCGTACTCGTACCACCTTTGAAGCAGCAGCTAAACGATTGTCTGCCAATGTATTGAATATTGATATTGCACGTTCTAGCACATCCAAAGGTGAAACTTTACGAGACACGCTTTGGAATTTAGAAGCGATGGCTGCGGATATTTTTGTAGTGCGTCATTCTTCTTCTGGTGCAGCTCATTTTATTGCAAAAGATGTCTGTCCAAACGTGGCAATTATTAATGCTGGAGATGGGCGTCATGCACATCCAACTCAAGCCATGTTGGATATGTTAACCATCCGTCGTGAGACTAAAAAGCCATTTGAACAACTCAGTGTTGCGATTATTGGTGATATTAAACATTCACGTGTGGCACGTTCAAATGTTGCAGCTCTACAAACATTAGGTTGTAAAGATATTCGTGTCATTGCACCAAATACGTTATTACCTGTTGGATTTAATGAATATGGCGAACATGTCCGTTTATTTAATCAAATGGATGCAGGTGTGACTGATTGTGATGTGATTATTGCATTGCGTATTCAAAATGAGCGTATTGATTCTCCAGCGCTATCTTCACAAGCTGAATTTTACAAAATGTATGGCTTAAATAAAGAACGTTTAGCATTAGCGAAACCTGATTGTATCGTTATGCATCCAGGCCCTATGAATCGTGGCGTTGAAATTGATTCAAGTGTGGCTGATGGTGTGCAGTCTGTGATTCTAAAACAAGTTACCAATGGTATTGCCGTTCGTATGGCTGTACTGGCACTTGCAATGCAAGGACAGTTGCAAGAACAAGGTTTAATTGAAGCAATTTCACTGTAAAGGATAAATCACATGAGTATTGTAAAAATTGAAAATGTCCGTGTGCTTGATCCGATTCAAAAAACAGATCAAATAAAAACTGTTTATATTGAAAATGGTAAATTGATAGATAGTGTTGAAAGTGTTAGTGAAATCATAGATGGCCAAGGTAAGTGGTTGATGCCGACCATGGTTGATTTATGTGCACGTTTACGCGAGCCAGGGCAACAACAACATGGTACCTTAAAATCAGAAGGTAAAGCTGCACGCGCCAATGGTATTTTGCATGTGATGACGCCGCCTGACTCTAAGCCGATTGTGCAAGATAATGGTGCTTTAATTCATGGTTTAATTGAAAAAGCGCAACTTGATGGTGGTATTTATTTACAAATCATTGGGGCACAGACGCAAGGCTTAAATGGTAAACAACCTTCAAATATGGCTGGCTTAAAAAAAGGTGGCTGTACTGCTGTTTCAAATGCCAATGCTGCATTTGAGAATGACGATGTGGTTATTCGCACGCTTGAATACGCTGCTGGTTTAGGCCTAACCGTGGTTTTTTATGCTGAAGAGCCTCAAATTGCCAAAGATGGCTGTGCACATGAAGGATTCATTGCTTCTCGTCAGGGCTTACCCATGATTCCAGCGATTGCTGAAACGGTCGCAATTGCAAAATATATTCTGATGATTGAAGCAACAGGTGTGAAAGCGCACTTTGGTTTATTGTCATGTGGTGCTTCAGTTGAGTTAATTCGTGCAGCCAAAGCAAAAGGCTTACCGATCACAGCAGACGTTGCAATGCATCAGTTGCATTTAACTGAACAACTCACTGATGGTTTTAACTCTCTTGCGCATGTCCGTCCGCCGTTACGTTCTGAACAAGACAAAGAGTTATTAAGACAAGGGGTAAAAGATGGTGTGATTGATGCTATCTGTACACACCACGAGCCACTCAGTAGTTCAGCAAAAATGGCACCATTTGCAGAGACGCTATCAGGAATTACCGCTTTTGATACTTATGTTGCTTTAGGTGTGCAGCTTGTTAAAGAGGGAATATTTGAACCTTTAGAATGGGTAGAAAAAGTGACATTGACGCCAGCTGTCGTGGCTAACATGGCTGAGCGTTGGCAACAAGAAGCAGGATGGGTACTTGTTGATCCAGATTTAGAGTGGAATGTTTCAAAGGAGACAATTGTTTCACAAGGGAAAAATACGCCATTACTTGGACAAAACTTGACTGGAAAAGTGTTGCATACTTTTGCATAAATAAAATCAGCAGAATAAAGTAATTCAAACTACTTTATTCTGCTTTGTTAAATGTGATGTAGATATTGTATCTAATTTATAAAAATAGAAGAACAGCAATAAAAAATATACTAAAGTAACGACTTAAAAATGCGACATAAACAACTTAAAACTATAAAAATGAGATTTTAATTGATATTTTGGAGTGAATATGACTGATATGAACCCAATGGAATTATTAAAGACAAATGTGTCTGCATTAATTGTAAATGATAAAACATGTTTGATGAATGAAAAAAATGATATTTTATCAAGATTTTATCCAATATTGCTTTATCGTTTTTTAACGAAACCACAGATTATTGATATGTTAAAAGAAATGTTGGTGCCTACATTTGCAGATTTACTTGAAAGAAATGATCAAGTGAAAAATGCTTTGCTTATAAGGTTATCAGCAGGCAAAGTTTCAATTGTAGAAGCTGAAATAACTTTAAACAGAGCTATTCCAAAAAGTTTAGCTGTACTTTCAAATCATTTTAATAATGATACTTTAGATATTCTTTATTATTTGCGTCGACACCGAGATTCAATTGAATCTTTATTACCTATTTGGAGTGGTGAAGTTTTACAACCGCTTTACCAAGTTCATGAGCAAGTACAAATAAATAATAAAATAACTGAAGAAATAATTGAACCTAGAGTAAAAACAAAGTCTAAAACGTTTCCATATTTTAGTCTATTTATAGCATGTATATCATTGTTATGGATTTATCAGCTAATGAAATGATGGAATATTATTTAAAAAATTTCTTGTAATGCATTGTAGAAAGGAAGAATTGATTCGTTGTTTGTTTATTGGCATGCTAGAGCCAAAATTGTTTTAGATTGAAATTATGCGAATTACATTAATTGGTGCTGGACGAGTCGCAACACATATAGCAAAAGTATTACACAGACAACATCAAATCGTTCAAATCTTTAGTCGTAACCTGTTAAATGCACAAGAACTTGCGGAAAAAATTAATGCACACGCCATTAACCAAGTTGAGCAACTCACTCAAGACACTGATTTAGTAATCATTGCGGTAAGTGATCAAGCTATTCAAAGTGTGATTAAATCAATTCATGGATATTTGCCAAATAATTTAATTATTCATACTTCTGGTAGTACCAATTTACAGATAATGGAAGAGGTGCATCCGCGATCAGGTGTTTTCTACCCATTGCAAACTTTCAGTAGGGAAAGGGAAGTGGATTGGAAGGAGACACCTCTTTTTGTTGAAGCAAGTAATCATGAGGATTTAAGCTTTTTAACAGCTTTAGCAAATAGTTTAAGCCAGCGAGTGTATCAATATAGTTCAAAACAACGCCAAACTTTACACTTAGCAGCTGTATTTGCCTGTAATTTTAGTAATTATTGTTATGACATGGCAAAGCAAGTGGTAGATGCTGAACAGGTCGATTTTAGTTTGTTATTTCCATTAATTTTAGAAACTGCAAGTAAGGCAGTCGCAAATGATCCTAAAGAGATGCAGACTGGACCAGCAAGACGAGGTGATGAAAATATTTTAAAAATGCACACTCAGTTATTAGCAGAATCGAATCAATTAGATTTAGAGCAAGTTTATGAGTTAATGAGCAAAGGTATTTTAAAAAGACATTTGAATTAAGAAATGAGAGATTAGAAAAAAACTGATCTAAAAACACGACCATCTAGAATAAGCTTGTTTCAAAAATATTCGTATGATCAATAATTACTGAAAGACATACGAATATTTTTTAAAAATTAACAAATGTGAATATTAACGTCGTCTTGTACTAGCGCGACTACGTCCACGAGCCATGCCTCCGAGAGCATTTAGCACAGCCAGCTTAGTCATACTCCCAGAAGCATGAGCATGGCAAATAGCGGCTGCTAGCGCATCAGCGGCATCGGATTGTGGTTGAATGCTTAGATTGAGCAAACGCATGACCATCATTTGTACTTGTTCTTTGTCGGCGGCACCATAACCTACGACGGATTGTTTAATTTGACGAGCCGTATATTCAGCAACTTGTAAATCTAAATTTACGAGAGCTGCGATTGCTGCGCCTCGTGCTTGACCTAGTTTTAAAGCAGAATCAGGATTTTGTGCCATAAATACTTGTTCCACAGCAGCTTCTGTTGGGCCGTGAAATTTAACAATACGTTCAACACCTGCAAAAATACGTTTTAGACGTTCAGGCATGGCTTGGGTTTCAGTACGGATTGTTCCAGCATCCACAAACCGTAATTTATTGCCATCTTTTTCGATAATTCCATAACCTGTTAAACGCGAACCAGGATCAATACCAATAATTAATGACATGAAGCACTTTATGATTAAAAGATTATTGATATTGTTACATAATCAACTTTTTACTGCATATTTTTTTTGTAGATGTTTGAAATAACAAAAAGTTTCGATGTGAATATGCAAATAATCAATATTTTGTTGAGGATTTAAAAGATCTAATCGATATTTGAGAAAATGAGTTTTAGCCGTATTTGTCTCTATTCTGAGCACTTGATGAGCAAATATGAGTTTTTTACTGAAAAAATTTGCATAATGAAGTTCAAGCGCGTATAAAGCTAAATCTTCGGTGCGGGATGGAGCAGTCTGGTAGCTCGTTGGGCTCATAACCCAAAGGTCGTTGGTTCAAATCCAGCTCCCGCTACCAACCGAATTTTTGAATTATGCTCTGTGATGGAATTAGAGTTGCTATTCTGGAAAGAACAAATAGCAACTAAATTAGCTTAAATAACCCCAAAAAAGCTAAAAATTATTAAATTCTAGTTATGTAATCTCTTATTATCTAGCAATGTAGTAAATTAAGATCAATCACTTGAGCTCAGTAATGAGTATAGAGTTTTGAATATTATCAGTAAATGGCATATTGCCACTGCCACAAATGGCAACGAAATTAGCGTACAAATTATTCCACTTAAACGTCGACAAAGTACAATGGATGGTTTTAAGTGGGTTGAAGTTGGAAAAAAAGTACTTTTGCAGTCTGGTCAAGAAATTGAATTCAACCAAGATGGAAAAAGTTTCTATACTTCGGTCAATCAGCTATATCGTTTGACTTAAAATTTGTTATGCTTATAGTATCTATTTAAGTAAAATAGATAGAGTAGAAATTAGAAGACATTCTGTCTTTATTTTTGCTCTTTTTTTAACAAAAGATTTTAAAGGTTTAGGTTTTATGTCTGAAACTGTTAACGGAACTGTAAAGTGGTTCAACGAAACTAAAGGTTTTGGTTTTATTCAAGCTGACTCTGGGCAAGATGTTTTTGCTCATTTTAGCGAAATCCAAAGCAGTGGTTTTAAAGTTTTACACGAAGGTCAACGCGTTAAATTTGTGCTTGGTCAAGGTAAAAAAGGACCTCAAGCTACAAACATCACCGTTATCTAACAGAAGTAATTCGGTAAAAAAGGAGCTCACATAAGTGGGCTTCTTTGTTTTTTTGGAGGTTAAAGGTTGATTTAATAAATTAATATTCCAATAAAATTAAATATTTATAAAAATAATGACTGTTAAATCAAGTGAAATAGTAGATTAATATTGCGTCAAAAAAGTAAAGTGGTGTATAGTTGGGAACAACTAGAAGAATAACACTGTTGATTCAGCAAATCTTTCATCTCGTAGTTTAGTCAAACCTTTCGTTTTATCAGATTTAATCTCAGAGTTTATGATTCCAAGTTACTTTGCTGCTAAGCACTCCAAATTTTTAAAGTAGGTTAAGTATATGTCTAACACTGTGACTGGTACAGTTAAATGGTTCAACGAAACTAAAGGCTTTGGCTTTATTCATGCTGATTCTGGACAAGATGTTTTTGCTCATTTTAGCGAAATTCAAAGTAGTGGTTTTAAAGTTCTTCATGAAGGACAACGTGTTTCTTTTACTATCGCTGATGGTAAAAAAGGACCTCAAGCAACAGGTATTACTGTAGTTGCTTAATTAACAGTATTCCATTAAAAAAGCTCACTTTGGTGAGCTTTTTTAATGTTAGAGTTTTAGATATTAAGAATTTATTTAATTATTTTGACACTCTTTGTCAGTATGTGGCTTTAAATGGTATTAAATGCTCTAGTTAGATATACGACTTTTTGCTAATTTAATTTCATTAAGTTTTTAGGCAAATTAATAACTGTAGTACATTTAATGAGCGTTAAAGTTATGGAAAACTTAGAGACATATGCTCATGGGTTTGAGCATGAAGTTCATGTGCATTGCAAGAGATCTTTAGGCACTTTGCTATTTAGCTTTGTAGTATTGATTGCAACAAGCCTATGAGAAACAAAAAAGCATCTTCGGATGCTTTTTTTATTTTAATCATTGATGCCTTAAATCAGAAAATTTTTAAAAATTGACTCACCGGGATGAATCTGTAAGTGTGAAAATTGTTATTTAATATGATAGGCTTAATAAAAAAGGAATAAGCTTATGGATATCATGCAAATAATAGATTTTTCAGCATCAAAAGGGTACACAAAAGCAATAATGGCAATGGATGAATGGATCAATACTCGACCACATTTTTATAAGATCAAAGAGCATTACTTGGTTGATCAAGCGATTCGTCTTGAATATTTTATTGTTCAATAATATTAAAAATATATATGGTCAAATTATGCAGAGCGAAAGTTGTGATTGGTTTGTTCGTTATCAGCTGAAAGTAACAACACTACTGGGATAAAGTGGGCATACCTGATGAACGAAAACTCTCATATTTAATTGATCTATTTAATACAGCTATTCAAGAGGATGATGAGGATAAAGCAGGGCTTTTGATTGGTGTGGTATTCTGATTAGATAATCAAAGTATTAAGGTTGCAGCATTAAATGAATTTTTGTTGCTTGATGGTCACTTTAGTCATCAAATGATTAGAAAAGAGCTGCAAGATATTGGTCATCCATCCAGTGTTGTAATTATTGTTAAGATACTTGAACAAGATTTTAAGCGTTTTGAGTATACGGCTTCTGACGATGGTGTAATCGCAAAATGGTTTAGTCATGCATTAGATGATATTGGTACTGACGAAGCCTTTGAATTGTTAAGAAAATATGCAAACATTGAAAATAGGGGAAATCGCCAATGAAATGCAGTATCGTCTAAGAAGAATAGTAGAAGATAATAGCTCCCGTAATCAGCCATCAAATAAGAATAAAATTAATATATTTAAGAGATTTTTGAGTTTTATGCAAAAATTATAAATAGAACTGATAGGGTTAGTTTGTGTTTCAAATCATAGACATAATGATCTAAGTTTTTTTGGTATCTTTGCTTTTTCACTTTATCAGAATTCAAACTATGAAAAAGATCTTACTTTTAGGTGCAGTTGTAGCCTCATTGGCAGCTTGTTCAGTAACACCCAATCATGATATGACCCCACCAAAAATTGGAATGGCAAATCCAGCGAGTAAATACTGTATTGAGCAGGGTGGTCAGCTTGAAATTAGAAATGAGGCGAACGGGCAAGTTGGATATTGTAAGTTGCCAAATGGTCAAGTAGTTGAGGAGTGGGAGCTTTTTCGAGCAAATCAACCTAAATGTATAGCTGAAGAAGCTCAGAAGCTTATCGGCCAATCAGGTCTATCTGAACAGCAAATTAAACAAAAAACGAAGTCGGAAATTGTACGCAGTGTTGGACCAAATCAGCCCGTGACAATGGATTATAGAGATAATAGGATTACTGTTACTGTTGATCCGCAATCTAAAAAAATCATTAGCGCTAACTGCGGTTAACCTTTCAATTTAAGATATCTCTCCACGTCATTTTAATGTAGAGATATCTTAATTTTAGCTTCTGCTCTTGATAAATGACAAATAGCACCCATCAATTATTTAATGCAATTATATTTGTTGTATTGGAAGATCCAATATAAAATTCTATTTGTATAAATTTTTCTTATTTTGAGATAGACGAAATATTAACATGAATCTACTTCTTATCGTGGTGTTTGGCGCAATTGCTGAAGTTTTAGTATGGATCGGCGTAGGCGACCTTGTGGGGAGTATGTGGTACGTATTCTTCTGGTTTGTGATTGCATTTTTCATCGGCTTGAATCTTGTTCGATCAAGTACTTCAACAATTATGCCGCAGTTGCAACAAATGCAAATGACAGGGCAGTTAGGCGGCGACCCAGCGGTTACTAAGAAACTTGCATTGGTTATGGCTGGTTTTTTGTTGATGGTTCCAGGTTTAATCACAGATGTCTTGGCTTTACTTGTTTTGATTCCTTCAGTTCAGACTGCTTTTCGTAATGCATTAATGAAAACGATGGCAAAGCGTCAACAAGCAATGATGGATAAGATGATGGGAGGCATGGGTAATGGTGCGGCAGGTCAAAATCCATTTGCAGACCTTATGCGTCAAATGCAGGACATGCAAAATCAACAAGGTGGTGGTCAATATCGGGATTCAACTATTATTGATGGTGAAGCGCGAGAAGTTAAACCTGACCAAAAGAAAATTGAATTTAAAGATGTAAATTAATTTTTAAAACTTATTGAAAGCACACTAAAAATGAGTGTGCTTTTTTTATTTCTGTTTTTTATTTTGCTCAAGCAAGTTCGTTTCTGAGTCATTTTCATCATCTTTCTTTGCGGGCTGATATTGATTTGGCTTCAATGTGGTTATTTCATTTTCTGAGTGTTTGTATTTTCGATTGCGGTTAGCTCGCTCACGGAATCCACCTTTATTAATTAATTGTGTCATTATATTTTTCCCACAATTTAAAAAAATAGTTTAACAAACTATGTGAAAAATCAAAAGAATACTTGGTAGTTGGTAGTTTAAATACAATGAATAACTCATAAAACTGTCATATTTTTTTGTTAATTTGAATGAGTAAGTCAGAAAACTAGATTGAATTCTCTTTTTGTTTCTCATAGGATGAAAAGTATGACGGTGGAAATTGTTGTAAAAAGAAAATAAAAAAACGACTAGGAGGAAATAAATGATGTTATATCAATATCATTGTGCGTGTTGTGACAAGGTCGTCGCATCTACTGATAAAGAGTGTCCTTATTGCGGTTCGCATCATATTCGTAGCCCTTATGGGTTGTGGATGTTCTGTTTTGCAGCTTGTCTAGCAGTTGTTGTTATTGTAAAAATAGCTCATTTATATTCTCAGCATCAAGATGAACAACCTGTACAAACAAATTCAATATTTGAAGTTTTGAAGCAAAATAATTCTGATTCAAATAAGTAAAGAATAAATAAAAAAGCTCGCAATAAGCGAGCTTTTTTATTTAACAATTATTACAATCCAGCAGCATCTTTTAGGATTTCAACTTTATCGGTTTTTTCCCATGTAAATGCAGAATCAGAACCTTCACGACCGAAGTGACCATAAGCAGCAGTCTGCTTATACATCGGTTGAATCAAATTCAACATACGGGTAATGCCGTATGGACGTAAATCGAAGTGTTCACGAACAAGTTGAATAATCAACTCATCAGATACTTTGCCTGTGTTGAATGTATTAATCGAAATCGAAGTTGGCTCAGCAACACCAATTGCATAACTTACTTGGATTTCACATTTGTCTGCTAAGCCAGCAGCAACAATATTTTTTGCAACATAACGACCAGCATACGCTGCAGAGCGGTCAACTTTCGATGGATCTTTACCAGAGAAAGCACCACCACCGTGACGCGCCATACCACCATAGGTGTCTACAATGATTTTACGACCAGTTAAACCACAGTCACCCACAGGCCCACCAATTACAAACATACCTGTTGGGTTGATGTGAAATTTAGTACCCGCATGAAACATTTCAGCAGGGATGATCGGTTTAACAATTTCTTCAATGATTGCTTCTTTTAGTTGAGCTTGAGAAATTTCAGGATCATGTTGAGTTGATAAAACAACTGCATCTAAACGAACAGGCTTGCCATTTTCATAAGCGAATGTGACTTGGCTCTTCGCATCAGGACGTAACCAAGGTAATGCGCCAGAACGACGTAACTCAGCTTGACGTTCCATTAAGCGGTGCGCATAAGAAATAGGAGCTGGCATAAGAACATCGGTTTCACGACTCGCATAACCAAACATTAAGCCTTGGTCACCTGCACCTTGGTCTTCAGGTTTTTGACGATCAACACCTTGTGCAATCTCAGGAGACTGTTTGCCGATCATGTTGATTACGGCACATGTTGAACCATCAAAACCTAAATCAGAATGGTGATAACCAATTCCATTTACGGTTTGACGTACAATCGCTTCAAAGTCCACATTTGCTGTTGTTGTGATTTCACCAGCAAGAACAACGGCACCTGTTTTTACTAATGTTTCACAAGCGACACGCGCATACGGGTCTTCTTTTAGGATTGCATCTAAAATAGCATCACTAATTTGGTCAGCCATTTTGTCTGGATGACCTTCGCTTACAGATTCTGAAGTAAAAACAGCATACTCGCGCATGAACGTCCTATCACTGGTATTTTCAAAAAGACAGAGTATGTTACATCGACTTGACGTATAGGACTAGCATAAGCTGACTAAAATGCATGAATTTATTTCATTTTCATCATCTTTTTATTGATATGTGTATCAATAAAATTGATATTAAATCTTATATTGTAAAGTTTTTCTGAATTTAGTTGTTTGTCTGTTTTATGAAAACGTTTTGAACTCGTCTATGAGTTGAACGTTTGTTTATATAATTGTTGGTGATTGATCGAAATATAAGAAATATCGTGTATTAGGCTTTACCCCATGTGTTTTTTTTAAGACAATAGTTGCATCTTTTGAAAGGTGATTTCTCATCTTCTCTCATCTAATTGATTTAATCGGATTCTGACTTATGACAACCCCTTTAAATGAACGTCGTATTGCAAATGCAATTCGTGTCTTGGCTATGGATGCTGTGCAACAAGCAAACTCAGGGCATCCTGGTGCTCCAATGGGGATGGCAGATATCGCTGATGTAGTTTGGCGCGAATTTTTAAATCATAATCCAACAAACCCACAATGGGCAAACCGCGATCGTTTTGTATTGTCAAATGGCCATGGTTCTATGTTGCAATATGCTTTATTGCATTTGACTGGTTATGAATTATCAATTGAAGATTTAAAACAATTCCGTCAATTACACTCTAAAACACCAGGTCATCCAGAATTGGATTATGCACCTGGTATTGAAACTACAACTGGTCCATTGGGTCAGGGCATTGCCAATGCTGTTGGTTTTGCTGTAGCTGAAAGAACTTTAGCTGCACAATTTAACAAAGATGGTTTAAACGTTGTTGATCACTTCACTTACTGTTTCTTAGGTGATGGTTGCTTGATGGAAGGTATTTCTCACGAAGTATGTTCACTTGCAGGTACTTTAGGTCTTGGTAAGTTGATTGCTTACTATGACGACAATGGTATTTCGATTGATGGTGAAGTAGAAGGTTGGTTCAGTGATGATACTGAACAACGTTTCAAAGCTTATGGCTGGCAAGTACTTCGTGTAGACGGTCATGATGCTGATGCGATTCGCCAAGCAACTATTGAAGCGAAAGCGGAAAGCAATAAGCCAACGATCATTATCTGTAAAACGATTATTGGTTTAGGTTCACCAAATAAACAAGGCAAAGAAGATTGCCACGGTGCACCATTGGGTAAAGATGAGATTGCTTTAACACGTGAAGCTCTAGGCTGGAAAGAAGACGCATTTGTTATTCCTGAAGATGTTTATGCAGCTTGGGATGCAAAATCAAAAGGTCAAAGCTCTGAAGCAGCTTGGAATGAATTGTTTGCTCAATACCAAGCAAAATATCCAACTGATGCAGCTGAATTGTTACGTCGTATCAATGGTGATTTACCTGCTGAATTTGCTGCACAAGCAGATGCATTTATTGCTGAAACAAATGCAAAAGCAGAAACCATCGCAACACGTAAAGCAAGCCAAAATACTTTACAGGCATTCGGCCCATTACTTCCTGAATTATTAGGTGGTTCTGCTGACTTAGCGGGTTCTAACTTAACACTTTGGAAAGGTTGCCAAGGCGTACAAGACAATCCTGCGGGTAACTACGTTTATTACGGCGTTCGTGAGTTCGGTATGACCGCGATTGCGAATGGTGTGGCTTTACACGGTGGTTTTATTCCTTACGTTGCAACATTCCTGATGTTTATGGAATATGCACGTAATGCAGTACGTATGTCTGCATTGATGAAGCAACGTGTGATTCATGTATATACACATGATTCAATCGGTTTAGGTGAAGATGGTCCTACACATCAACCAATCGAACAAATTGCATCATTGCGCGGTACACCAAACTTAAATACTTGGCGTCCATGTGACACAGTTGAAGCTGCTGTTTCTTGGAAATCTGCGCTTGAGCGTAAAGATGGCCCGACAGCATTAATTTTCTCACGTCAAAACTTACCATTCCAAGCACGTAATGAAGCTCAAATTCAAAACGTTGCAAAAGGTGGTTATGTACTTGCTGAAGAAAAAGGCGAATTAAAAGCAATTATCATCGCGACTGGTTCAGAAGTTTCATTGGCGATGGAAGCATATGCACAGCTTGAAGGTGTGCGTGTTGTGTCTATGCCTTGTGCTGAAGAGTTTGTGAAACAAGATGCTGCATATCGTGAAGCTGTATTACCTGCACATATCCGTGCGCGTGTAGCGGTTGAAGCGGCTCATGTGGATTACTGGTGGAAGTTTGTTGGTTTAGACGGCAAAGTGATCGGTATGACCACTTATGGCGAATCTGCTCCAGCAAAAGACTTGTTCCAATTCTTCGATATTACCACTGAAGCGGTTGTTGCTGCGGTTAAAGAATTGACTGCTTAATCAAATTAAGTGGTAAGAAGCGTCCTGATTAGGGCGCTTTTTTTTTAAATTGGAATAATAAATGAGAAGATTAGCTTTATCGAATAAGAAAGAACGAGGAATACCAAGGAAATTAAGAAATCTTAGATGCTGGAGTGAAAGTTTTAGAGGATATTTTCCTGATTTAAATGGATATGAAGATCGATACTATAATTGGAAAATACCTGTTCCGATAAATCTTGTTGAGGGTAAGCATGCAAGCTATGAAATCAAAGCAGAATGTGCTCAATACCTAATCAATGCTTGTAAATATTTAATTGAAGCGAAACCTCAAGGATTAAAATTCTGTAAAGTGGTTTGTATGATTGAACAGCCAAATATGTTTGCTAGCGAGTTTTGCTTATATCTGGATGAAGATTATTTTAATGCACATACATTATCAGCAGATAGATATGATTCTCAATTTATGTTGGTAGATGAGTTAAGTTTGGCTCAAAGTTGGAATCTGCAAATTCCTGAGAATATGTATGAACGAGGGATAAAAATCCGTTATATCCATTCAGAATATGAAGCTGATAATTATATAGCCGATCAGTGGTACTTTATTGAAATTTAAGAGATTAAGGTGTTGCGATGAAAAGTGAATTCGAACTTAGTGCTTTTGAAAAAATATTAAATAATGTCAAATCTTTATACTTTTTTAATTTGAACGTAGATAAAAGATTTTGGCAACATGCTGAATATGATTTTTTGATTCGTTTTCTCCACTAAAGTTCAAAGATAAAAGAGAGTTGATAACTATTCTTCTCGATTACATTCCTATTTTGATAAGGTAATTCAAAATAGACTTAAGCTAGATATAAATAAGTCATCATTAAAATTAGAAGGGAAAATTTTAGCTTTGAATGTTCATTTAACCATGTTTGACAGTTTGGGTGAAGGTGAAACAGGTGGGTTTATCGATGGATGCGATACTCCACCACCAGAATTATGGATTCATTTTGATGGGGGAATCTTGTATTCATACATTCCTGCCGAATTCATCGAAACGGTGAATTCAGCGATAATCGTTACTATGAGTGAATCATTGGAATGGAAAACAGATTTAATTGAAATTTAGTAAGCGCACTTATCCTATATTCAATTCACTCTGAATAGAAATATTCGATGTTAATAATTTATGAACAGGGCAGCTTTCTGCTACCTTTAACAAGCGTTTGTGCTGATCTTCGGTAAATTCACCTTTTAAGATAATTTTACGTTCAATATTGTTTTGACCAGACTCTGGTTGACCATTTGGATTTAATGAAAGATCTACTTGAACATGATCAAGTTTAATTCCCTTATGACTGGCATACATTTCCAGTGTAATAGTTGTACAAGCACCTAAAGCAGACAAGAGTATCTGGATTGGGTTGGGTGCAGTATCTTGACCACCTTTATCTGTAGGCTCATCTGCATACCATGTATGGCCAGCAGGATCTGTCAATGTAACTCGATAAGGTGTTGTTGTACTGAGTGCTTGTGCTGTATGTGTCATGTTTTACCTTGTTGTTTATCGTGAAGTATCTAAATCAAAATATACCAATTGATCTTGTTGCTTATAAGCTCAATTGTCTAGTATCGAATAGTCTTATCATAATTGTGTTTGATAAGTACTGTAACGCTTTTATTGTTGCACGGATGAAACATATCGTTTTATAAAGAATGGTGAATAAAAATACTTGATCTATACACTATTGCCTATACCAAACAAGGATACGAAAAATGCAATTTAAAACATTAAGCCTCGGTTTAGCTGTTGCCATCGCAAGTTCTGTAACTTTAGCTGCGCCTGTAGACTATAAAATTGATCCAACACATACAGCAACAGTATTCAGCTGGAATCACTTTGGTTTTTCAACTCCAAGCGCAAATTTCACTGATATTCAAGGTACGATTAAAGTTGATAATGCAAAACCAGCAAGCTCATCTGTAGAAGTGACGATTCCTTTAAGTAGTGTAAATACCAATGTACCTGCTTTGGATAAAGAGTTCCAAGAAGAAGCTTGGTTTAACGCTGCTAAGTATCCGAATATCACTTTTAAAAGTACTAAAGTCGAAACTAAAGACAAGAAACACTTCAAAATTACGGGTGATTTAACAGTTAAAGGTGTAACAAAGCCTGTGGTTTTAGATGCTGTGCTTAATAAACAAGGTGAGCATCCAATGGCTAAAGTGCCTGCAATTGGATTTAATGCAACGACTTCATTTGATCGTTCTGCATTTGGTATCGGAAACTATGTTCCGAATGTAGGGGATAAGATCACTGTGAATATTACAACTGAAGCAACTGCTGCTAAGTAATATCGAAGTACTTAAACTTCAAAAAAGCTCACGCTCAATAGCTGTGAGCTTTTTTATTTGTTTATTATCTAGATACAATGACTATGCAGTAGCATTGAATGCTTCTGAATAAGTCACATAACCATTTGGTATATGATCGGTAAGAGCAAGAATTTGAAAATAGTCTGCGGGAACATCTTCTAAGATCAATCTAGCATCAGCCTTAAAGCCAAATTTTCCATAATAATTAGGATCACCGAGTAATACGCATCCTTTTGCATTCAGTGCCTTGATCCTATTCAAACCTTCTTTGATAAGTTGAGAGCCTATACCATTTGCTTGATATTCTGGTAGAACTGAAATAGGACCTAAACCATACCAATCTGTCGCACCATCTGAAATAGAGACTGGTGAAAAGGCAATATGCCCAACAACTTGATTGTTAATTTCAGCGATTAAAGAAAGGGTTAACTGATTATTTTCTCTAAGCGCATTTACAATGAATTGTTCAGTGTGGCTTGAATATTTAACTTGTGTGAATGCTGATTGTGTTAAATCAAAAATGGCTTGTATGTCAGTGTTCTGTTCATTACGTATTTGAATGTTCATTTTAGTTACCTATTACTTTTTAAAATCACTGATGAAGCAAAATCATGTTCATATTTCATCAGATTAGTTGTTACCTATGTTTATTGATTGTCGAGTTGAGGACGTACGCTTCTAAGCCCGTTCAAATTGATTTGATAGGGTTGTCCTTCCTGTGATTTGATCAATCGTTTCTTTTTAAGTTTTCGAAAAACATCGAGAGTGCAGTCAGACAATACAAAACCTTCACGGCTATAACATTCTACAGCGATGAGTTGTCCTGAATCATTTTTAACTTTTACGATTTTTCCGCCTTTAGCTAAGACGTGAAGTGTCCTTTGTTCGGACTTAGATAAGTTCATGTTGTTATCCAGATAAGTAATCATAAGCAAAGTTAAGCTTTAAAAAGCCAATAAAATCGCGTCGATAACCCATTTCAATTTGTTATTGAAATACGATTATCAGATTACTGCTATCTCCAACATAAAACCCTCAATATAGAAGAGATACGAAATGTATCCGAAAGAATTATAT
>Ga0114982_1000064_pt1 | contig 51535 bp, 37 predicted proteins | sample Shrwel_input2_FT_FD_87183 | JGI IMG/M metagenome (GOLD analysis project Ga0114982, IMG submission 87183) | Subsurface microbial communities from deep shales in Ohio, USA - Utica-3 well 1 S input2 FT | ecosystem: Environmental > Aquatic > Deep subsurface > Shale gas/oil reservoir > Produced... | reverse complement strand
GCCTAATTGTGATAGCAATTAAGCGATGTGAAAAATGAATATTAATCCTTAAATTTTATTTTTGTGAGAAACTATAGTAAAGTTTTAAAAATTGCTCCAGCTTTTTTATTGGCAGGAACAATTATGCTAGAAGCTCAACAAAGAGATTCAATCAAACAAAAAGACATTGAACAAGTTGTGCTTATTGGTTACGGTAAACAAAAAAAATCTGACTTAACAGGTTCTGTTGTATCAGTAACTGCGAAAGATTTTAATGGTGGATCTACATCTCCAGAGCAATTAATCCAAGGTAAGACACCTGGTGTTCAAATTACGACTAACGGAGGTGCTCCTGGTTCTGGTTCTACAATTAGGCTAAGAGGTGGTTCTTCTTTTGTTAGTAATGATCCACTTATCGTTATTGATGGTGTTCCTATTGAAGTTGGAGGCGTTTCAGGCGCATCTAATTTATTAGCATCTATCAACCCAAATGACATCGAAAGTTTTGATATCTTAAAAGATGCTTCGTCTGCTGCAATTTATGGTAACAGAGCTGCGAATGGTGTAATTTTAATTACAACTAAAAAAGGAGTTGCTGGTAAACTTAAAGTGAATTTTACAACTAATATGTCTGTTTCTACTAAAATGGGCAATCTAGATGTAATGACAGCAGATGAATTTAGAAATTTCGTCAATACTTTTGCTTCTAATGAGTATAAAGCTAAATTAGGAACAGCAAAAACGAATTGGCAAGATTTAATTTATCAAGAAGCATGGGGAACTGATAACAACCTAGCATTATCTGGTGGTGTAAAATGGTTGCCTTACAGATTGAGTATTGGGTATAACCATCAAAATGGTATTTTAAAAACTAATGAATTTAAAAGAACAACTGTAGGTTTAAATTTAAATCCTAAATTTTTTGACAATCATTTGACAATTAATGCAGGTTTTAAAGGTTCATTTATGGATACTAGATTTGCAAACGAGGGTGCTATTGGTACTGCTCAGCAATTTGACCCAACTCAGCCAGTTTATTCTACTGACCCTAGATTTGGAGGTTATAATGAATGGACTTTAAACGGAATATTGAATACCAATGGTACTAAAAACCCACTAGGTCTTCTTTACGGAACAAGAAATATCTCATCTGTATGGAGATTCTTACCAAGTTTACAATTAGATTACAAATTCCACTTCTTACCAGATTTAAGATGGAATGTAAACTTAGCATATGACTATGCAAAAGGAGAAGGAGTAGCACAAACATTCCCTAATTCAGCTAGTGGATTTAATAATTTAGGTTCTTATAATAACTATGAAAATGAAAATAGTAGTAAATTATTAGAAACTTATTTCAATTATGTTAAAAAAGTAGGCGCTGTAAACGTAGATTTAATGGCAGGTTATTCTTACCAGACTTTTGAAACAAAAACGCCAGCTATTACTACCTATTTTGGTCAGGGAACTCCTAGCACAGGTCAAGCTTTTGAAGCAGAAAGAGTATTGCTATCTTACTACGGTAGAGCAATCTTTACTATCGCAAATAAATATATTATTACAGGAAGTATGAGAAGAGACGGTTCTTCAAACTTCTATAATGGTACTGCTGATAATTTATGGGGTAATTTCCCTTCTGTAGCGTTAGCATGGAAAATTAAAGAAGAATCTTTCTTAAAAGATGTAAATGCAATCAGTAACTTAAAATTAAGAGCAGGTTGGGGTGAAACAGGTCAACAGAATGTAAATGGTTTTTATCCAGCATTTGCAAGATATAATATTAGTTCTGATGGTGCTCAATATCAATTTGGTAATCAATTCTATTATCTATACAGACCAGAGCAAAATAATCCTAACTTGGTTTGGGAAACTATGATTACTAAAAACATTGGTTTAGATTTTGGTTTCTTTAATAATAGAGTAAATGGAGCAGTAGATGTATTTAAAAAAGTATCAGATAACTTAATTGCTAGAGTACCTGTTGCTGCTGGTGGATTAAGTAACTACAATGTATTAAACGTAGGTAAGATTGAAAATGAGGGTATAGAAGTAAATCTTAATGTGGTTCCTGTGAAAACAGAAAAAGCAACTTGGGATTTAAACTTTAACTTCAGTAAATTCAACCCTGTAGTAACTTATATCTCTCAAGACGTTTCTGATGATTATATTATTAGAACAGGAGGTATTTCTGGTGGTGTTGGTAATACGATTCAAGGGATTACAAAAGGACAAGTATTAAATGCGTTTTATGTGTACCAACAATTATATGATACTAATGGTAAACCAATTAATGGAGCTTATGTAGACAGAAATAATGATGGTATAGTTAATGAAAGTGATAAATATTTCTTCCATTCTCCAAATCCAGATGCTATTTTTGGTTTTTCTACTAAGTTTACTTATGGAAATTGGGATCTAGGAATGTCTATGAGAGCAGTTTTAGGAAACTATGTTTATAATAATGCCGCTGCAAATAGCTCAGTACAAGATATTGCTACTAATGGATTCCTTAAAAATGGTGAAGCAAGTGTACTTAATTATCAATTCAGTAGCCCACAATATTTCTCAGACATATTCATTGAAGATGCATCATTCTTAAGAATGGATAACTTATCATTAGGTTATAATTTTGGTGATTTCTTAGGAAATAACAAAAGCAACTTAAGAGTAACTGCAATGGCTCAGAACGTATTCGTAATTACTAATTATTCAGGTGTAGACCCAGAAGTATTTGGTAATATAGATAATGGTTTTTATCAAAGACCAAAAGTATATTCTTTAGGTTTTAATTTCCAATTCTAAATTTTATTAAAAATGAAATATTTAAATATAAGAACAAAAACAATCTTTGCAGGAGCATTAGGTCTTTTATTATTCACCGCATCTTGCGAAAAAGATTTAGAAATAGAACCAATTACAGAAGTTACTTCTGCTAGTGTTTATAAAGATTTTGCTAACTATCCTAAAGCTTTAGGAAAGGTTTATGCTGGTGTAGCAATTGGTGGACAATCAGGAGGAGATGGAAATGCAGACGTAGCAGGGATTGATGGTGGTTTCTCTAGTTATATGAGACAACTATATACAATGCAAGTAATTACCACAGACGAAGCCGTAATTGGTTGGAATGATGGTAACTTACCAGACATGCATAAAATGACTTGGAACTCATCAAACGAATTTATTGGTGCTATTTATTATAGAATTTTTAATGTAATTGCAGTAGCTAATGAATTTATTAGAAATACTTCAGATGAGAGATTAGCAGCTAATGGAATTACAGGTGCTAATGCTACTGAAGCTAAATACATGAGAGCTGAAGCTAGATTTTTAAGAGCACAAGCATATTACCATGCTTTAGACTTATTTGGTAATGTACCTTTTGTATTAGAAACTGATCCAGCTGGTGAATTGCCAAAAAGAATCGTAAGAGCAGATTTATTTAAATTTGTAGAAAGCGAACTTAAAGCAATTGAAACAGAACTTAAAGATCCTAAAACCAATGAATATGGTAGAGCAGATAAAGCTGCTGCATGGACTTTATTAGCAAGATTATACTTAAATGCAAAAGTATATTCTGGTTCAGAAAGAAATAACGACGTTATTACCTATGCTAACAAAGTTATTGGGGCTGGTTATGCGCTTAAGAAACAAACTATAAAAGTACCTGATCCAGACAACCCTGGCCAAACAAAAGATAAAGATATTAGTTATGAAAGTTTATTTTTAGCAGATAATCATCTAAGCAATCCAGAAGTTATTTTATCAGTAAATTATGATGGTATTAAAACTCAAACTTGGGGAGGATCTACTTTCTTAGTTCACGCTCCTGTAGGTGGAGATATGAATCCAGCAGACTTTGGTATTAACGGAGGTTGGGGTGGTATTAGAACTACTAAAGCTTTTGTAAATAAATTCACAGATCCTGCGGATAAAAGAGGTAGATTCTTTACTCAAGGTCAATCATTAGAAATTAATGACTTAGGAGATTTCAAAAACGGTTATGCGTTTATTAAGTATAAAAATGTAACTTCTACAGGTGTTAAAGGATCTCATGCAGCAGGAGATTTTGTAGATACAGATATTCCTATGTACAGATTAGCAGATGTATATTTAATGTATGCAGAAGCTACTTTAAGAGGAGGTAATGGTTCTAGAGCTACTGCATTAGGATATATAAACGCTCTTAAAACGAGAGCTGGTGCTGCTACCATTTCTGATGCTGATTTAACTTTAGATTATGTCCTTGATGAAAGATCTAGAGAATTAAGTTGGGAATACACAAGAAGAACAGACCTTATCAGATATGGTAAATTTACTTCTGCATCTTACTTATGGCCTTGGAAAGGTGGCGTAAAAGACGGAAAAGGAGTTCAAGAATTTAGAAACTTATTCCCAATTCCAGCTGCTGACATTACTGCAAACCGTAATTTAGTACAAAACCCAGGTTACTAACCATCAAAATTTTAAACAATGAAAAATATTTTTAAAATATTATTTGCAACCATATTAGGAGTGTTTTTGTCTTCTTGTGATAGAGATGATACACTTGCGGTAGCTGAATTGAAATCTAATCCAGATATTATTTCATCTCTTTCTGCTACTTCTTATGTTATCAATGATACTAATCTTAGCAATACTTTTGAAACTATTGTTTTCAAGAAAGCTAATTTTGGTGTTAATGTATCAACTGAGAATCAATTAGAGTTAGCTCTTGCGGGAACTAGTTTTGCAAAGCCTATTAACTTAGGTATGTCTACTTCTGATAATTATGTAAAATTAACCTATCAAGAGTTAAATAATGCATTAATCAACTTAGGTTTAGTTCCTAATACTCCTGCTGATGTAGAGGTAAGAGTTAAATCTAATATTAAGTCCGGAAATACTAATCCTACTTATGTATATTCGTCACCAATTTCTTTTAAAGTAACTCCTTTCAAAGCTAATCCTGATGATTTATTCCCTAGTTTAGCTGTTCCAGGAAGTTATGGTGGAGCAAGTGGTTACGCAGATTGGAATCCAGATAACGCACCTAGAATTTATTCTGCAAACAAAGATGATAAATATGCAGGTTTTGTATGGATGAACCAAACTAACCCAGAATTCAAATTCACTTATGCTAAAGAAAGTTGGGGTAATAACAAAGGTGATACTTCTGATCCCAATACTTACAATTCATTAGCAAAAGATGGTCCTAACGTTAAAGGTCCTTATGCAAACTCTACTTATTTTATTAAAGTAGATTGGGCAGGGAACACTTATTCACTTGCTGAAGCTAATATGGGAATCATCGGTGAAGCTACACCTACAGGTTGGGGTAGTGATACTAAACTTACTTTCAATCCTACAACTAAGAAATTTGAAATCGCTTCTATTGCTTTAGCTGGTGGTAAAGTTTTCAAATTTAGAAATAATGACTCTTGGAGCATTAAGATTCAACCTAAATCAGGTGATGTAACTCCAGTTTCAGGTAAAGAAGTTCAAGTTTACAATAGTGCAGAAGGTACTGTAAATGGTGACCCTAGTTTTATTTGTCCAGAATCTGGTAACTACAAAGTAGAATTAGATCTTCACAACTCTGGATATTATAATTTAATTATTACTAAGTTATAGTAAAAAGACTTTAACAGATAAACATAAAATAACCACACTGAAAAGTGTGGTTATTTTTTTAGAGAATAAAAAAATAAGTTGATTAACTTCTGGTTTCTAAATATTTTTGCCATTGCCAAACGGTTCTGAGCGCTTCTTCCAATGAAGTTTCAGATTTCCACCCGAGTTCTTTTTCAGCTTTATCAGCATTCGCATAAGCGATGGTAATATCTCCCGCTCTTCTTTCACAAATTTGGTAAGGAACCGCTACATCATTGGCTTTTTCAAAAGCATGAACCACTTCTAGAACAGAACTTCCTTTTCCTGTTCCAAGATTATAAACATCAATAACCGTTTCAGAATTTTCAGAAATTAACTTCTGCAATGCTTTTACATGTGCTTTTGCCAAATCTACCACATAAATATAATCTCTAACCGCTGTTCCGTCTTCGGTATCATAGTCATTTCCCCAAACCGAAAGTTTCTCACGAACTCCAGCTGCGGTTTGCATCACATAAGGAACCAAATTATTCGGAATTCCGATTGGCAATTCTCCTAATTTTGCTGATGGATGCGCTCCAATTGGATTGAAATACCTCAACAAAGTAATTTTTTTCTGATGAGCAGTTGCAAAATCTTTCAGAATTTCTTCGCCCATTTGTTTGGTTTTTCCGTAGGAAGATTCTGGTAATTTCAGTGGTGTATTTTCGTCAATTGGCATTGTATCCGCTTGTCCGTAAACTGTACAACTTGAGCTAAAAATGAAATTAGAAATATTTCTTTCTTTCATTTCTTGCAAAAGATTTAGGAGCGAAAACAGATTATTTTCGTAATAATCAATAGGTTTTACCTGAGATTCGCCCACTGCTTTATACGCTGCAAAATGAATACAACCTTCGATTTGATGAGCATCAAAAACTTGTTTCAGTAATTCCTTTCTTTTTAAATCAAAAGGATAAAAAACGGGTTTCTTGCCCGTGATTTCTTCAATATTTTTAAGGATAAATTTTTCGGTATTGGATAAATCATCAATGATGACTACTTCAAAATTATTTTGGAGCAGTTCTACCACAGTATGAGAACCTATATATCCTAATCCGCCTGTTACGAGTATGGTCATTTTTTAATGTTTATAATGTTGGATAGAAAGATTTCGCAAAATTTCTGCACTTTGTTCAGCCGTTAAATCTCTTTGTGCTTCAGCTAGAAGTTCATAGCCTACCATAAATTTTTTAACCGTTGCACTTCTTAAAAGTGGCGGATAAAAATGCATGTGAAAATGCCATTCTTCATGGTCTAAACCATCAGTTGGCGCTTGATGAATTCCTGCGGAATAAGGGAATGATGTTTTAAACAAATTATCATATTTTACGGTAATAATCTGAATCATTTCCGCATAAGATTTTATTTCTTCCTCGGTGATTTCTGCAATGCTAGAGAAATGTCTTTTGCTAATAATCATGGTTTCATAAGGCCAAGTTGCCCAAAATGGCACTAACAAGACGAAATGCTCATTTTCTGCAATAATTCTTTCTTTTTTTTGAAGCTCACTTTCTAAATAATCTTTCAAAAGGCTTTTTCCATTTTTTTGAAAATGTTTCAGAAGGTTGTCTTGAGTTCTTTTTACCTGAGATGGCAAAGAAGATTGCGCCCAAATTTGTCCGTGAGGATGCGGATTGCTACAGCCCATCACACTTCCCTTATTCTCAAAAATTTGAACGTGGTTAATGTACGAAATAGCACCCAATTCTAGATATTGCTCCTTCCAAACTCTTACTACATTTTCTATTTCTGGAATTTGCATTTCTGCAAGAGTTACATTATGCTTTGGCGAAAAGCAAATCACACGATTGATTCCTCTTTCTGGATTGATTTTAAATAAATCTTCTTGCTCTAAATCAGAAGAAACTTCATCTTTTAAAAGTGCAGGGAAATCATTGTCAAAAACATAACAACTTTCGTAATTTGGATTGGTTCCACCTGTGATACGGTGATTTCCTGGGCATAAATAACAGGTTTCGTCATATTCAGGTTTTTTTTCGTCTGAAATGGCTTCGTTTTGCCCTTGCCAAGGTCTTTTTGCTCTCTGTGGAGATACTAAAATCCATTCATCTATAAGCGGATTGTATCTGCGATGTGGATGGTCTGTTAAAACAAATTTTTCCATGATAACTAGGCGTAAAAATGTGTTCCTTCTGAAACAGAAACTTGATAAGGAGTAAGTGCTATTCCGAATTTTTCTTGATAAGCTTTAGAAAGTTTTTCGATAACGTTTTCTACTTTGGTTTTCTTAAGTAAATTAATGGTACAACCACCAAAACCGCCTCCCATAACTCTTGCGCCAAGAACGCCTTGCTCTTCTAAAACATGGTCAACTAAGAAATCTAATTCTCCGCAGCTTACTTCGTAATCTTTAGAGAGACCGTAATGTGTAGTTGTCATTAATTTTCCTACATTTTCGAAATCATTTTTTTCTAGAGATTTTACCAATTCTTGAATTCTAGAAATTTCGCCGACTACAAATCTGCTCCTTCTATAAACTACATCACCCATTTCTTCTTTCAAATCTTCCACCATTTCCATAGTCGCTTCTCTGAAATTTTTTACTTCTGGATATTTATTTTGAATTAAAGCAATTCCTGCTTCACACTCTTTTCTACGATTATTGTATTCTGAAGTTTGTAGATTATGTTTTACATTGGTATTGAGCAAAAGCAAAGTGTAATCACCAAAATCAGCAGGTGCATATTGATAATCTAAGGTGTCGCAATCTAAGAAGATGACGTGGTTTTCTTTCCCGAAAACAGACGCAAATTGGTCCATAATTCCGCAGTTAACTCCCGCGAAAGTATGTTCTGCTTTTTGTCCCATTTTGGCAATTTGTTCCTTGTTTAAATCTAAATTGAAAAAATGATTAAGTCCAAATAAAAAACCACATTCTAAAGCAGCAGAAGATGATAAACCAGCACCAATAGGAACGGTAGAGCTGAAAACGATATTGAAACCGCTATCTATTTTATCTTGAACTTGATTAAAAACGCCTAAAAAATAATTAACCCAATTCTGAGAAACAGGTTCTATTTTATCTGTGATTTTGAAATGATATTCGTCTTTTAAATCAAGAGAGATAATGTGGCAATCTTGAGTGTTGTTTTTAGAAATAGCAAAACAAATGTATTTGTCAATCGCAGCTGGAAGTACAAAACCATGGTTGTAATCAATATGTTCGCCAATGATGTTAATTCTACCTGGAGATAAAACTATTTTTTGAGGATTTTCGCCAAATTTTTCGTTGAATTGTTGGTTGCAAAGTGCAACGAGTTCTTGAGTATTCATTATTTTATATTGTATTAATCGTTTATTATTTTTGAGTAAAAGAAATCACGTCAGAAGCTAATCCGTTTGATTTTACCTCTAATTGAAATTCACCTTTGGTTTTTCCAGAAAGAATGATGACTTGGCATTTCCCATTGAAGGTGCTTCTTTGCCATGCTCCATCTAAAAATTGGTCTGGTTCGTGAGAACTTGGATCTCCATTTCCTACGCCAATGATTTTAGCATCACCTTTTAAGAAAAATTTCACCATATTATCGGCTACTGGAACTTCTCTACCTTTTTCGTCTACAATAGAAATATTGACTACCGTAGCATCTTTACCATCCGCAGTTAAAATATTTTTTTCCGTGGTAGCCACTACTTTATATGGAGTAGTAGTGGTTTCTACTTTGGTGCTTATTTTTTTACCTTTTTTATAGCCAATTGCTTCTAAAGTTCCTGGTTCATAGGTAACTTGCCATTTTAGGTGACTGTTTCTAGGCATTGTTTTTTTGCCTAAAGATTTTCCGTTTAAGAATAATTCTACATCATCAGCATTAGAATTTACCCAAACTTCTATCGGTTGACCTATCTTTTCGTTCCAGTTCCAATGTGGCGAAATATGAATCACGTCTTCATCTGTCCACCAACTTTTATAATAGTAATAGATGTTTTTAGGAAATCCGCACACATCCATAATTCCGAAATGTGAATTTACATTGGGCCATTTATAAGGAGTAGGTTCTCCTCTGTAATCAAAGCCAGTCCACACGAAACCACCTTGCCAAAAATCATTTTCTGCGGCGAGTTTCCACCAATCTTCAGCTTTACTTGCCCACCACGGTGCGGTGATATCTTGGTCTGGAACATAACCTCTTATTTCATCTTTTTCATAAATTCCTCTTGTGGTAACGGTGCTTCCCATTTCTGTTCCTATTAAAGGCTGATTAGGATGATCTTTGTGATAATCTGCCACTGCATATTGTCTGTAATTAAATCCACGAACTGGTATTACTTCATTTACACCATTAAATTCATTTGCCATATCTGCAGCATAAGTGCTGGTTCTGGTTGGGTCTAATTCTTTTTGTTTGGCTATAAGAGATTGAGCAATTCTCTTTCCGAAGTCATTTTTTTGAATCCAACCTTCTTCATTACCGATAGACCAAAGAAAAATAGAGGGATGATTTCTGTCTCTTAAGATAAGACGCTCTAGTTGGTCTACATATTCTGGCGAACTATTGAGCAATCGGTGTTCATTCAGAACCAGCATTCCTAAACTGTCACACGCTTTTAATAATTCTGGAGTAGGAGCGTTATGACTTGCTCTATAAGCATTAGAACCAAATTCTTTCAGTTTTTTAATTCTGTAATATTGCAAATAATCTGGTAAAGCGCTGCCAATTCCAGCATGGTCTTGGTGATTGTTAGTTCCTTTGATTTTAATGTGTTTTCCGTTTAAGAAAAATCCTTTTTTAGCATCAAATTTTATAGTTCTAATGCCCAATCTCGCTTGTTCACGATGGATTTCTTTTCCGTTTTCTTTTACTACTGCATAAACTTTGTACAAATAAGGGTCTTCTAAACTCCAAAGTCTTGGGTTAGAAACTGAAATTTTCTGTTTTGTGGTGAGTTTTTCATTAACTTTTAAAGTCAATTTTTGTTCCGCTGTCTTTCCTATAAATTTGCCGTTTCTGTCTGTAATATAAGCGTAAACAGTACAATTAGAAAGATTTAAATTTTTATTTTCTACTGAAGTTTCTACATTTACGGTTGCGTTTTTACCATTCACATCTGCATGTACAAACAATCCACCAAATGGAATGTGAATGTTATTATACTGGTTCAGCCAAACGTGTCTGTAAATTCCAGCGCCTTCGTAAAACCAACCTTCATACTGCGTTGCATCTACTCGAACGACTAGAATATTTTCTTTTTCAAAGTCAATATAATCTGTTACATCATAAGATTTACCAATGTATCCACTTTGATTGGTTCCTACATAAAATCCGTTTAACCAAATGGATGCATTTCTAAAAATTCCATCAAATTGAATTTCGAAGCGGTCTTTTTTATCGTCTTTAGAAACGGTAAAATGTTTTCTGTACCAACCAATACTGGTTTCTGGAAACATTCCGCCAACTGGTTTGAAGCCGTGAGAAATTAAATCTGGGTGCTCTGATTTCACAAAAGGCAATTCTACCGCCCAATCATGCGGAAGGTTTAATTTTCGCCAATCTTTGTCTATAAATTTCGGGTCTATTGCGGTATTTTCTGCAGCTCCAGATTTTGAAAAAATATTGACAAGGCTATAATTGAAATCTGCTTTTGCATCTTCTGAATGTCCGAAATGGAATCGCCAATCTTCGTCTAAATTGGTTCTTTTTTGAGCAGGAAAAGTATCAAAAGCTCCTAAAAGAATAAGAAATATAGAAATGTATTTAATCATTTTTCTGAATTTTTAATTTTCTTTGAAAGCATCTAATGCTGGCGAAGGTTGTCCGTTTTCTAACCAAGCGCTTAAACCATAGCCGCTCCAAGATTTTGCGCCTTGTGGTTCCCAATAAAAAACACCAGTTCCCATTTTATTGGGTACGTTTCTTACGGCTTTAAAGGTAGCTTCTAAAAGACTTTTGGTGTTTTCTACTTTATAATCTTCGCCTCCTACTTCTACTATCATTACTTCTTTTTTGTAGGTTTTAGCAAGGTAGTTCATGTTTTTTTGTAAGTCATCTATGGTTTCTGTCCAATCTTTTTTTATCCAAAACGGATAGTAAGAAAGTCCTATTACATCATATTTTACCTTTTGTTCGGCTACATTTTTATAAAACCAAGTAATTTTTTCGGTGTTATTTCCTTCGTCTATGTGTACAATTACTTTTATTTTTTTGTCTACTGCTTTTACTGCGTCATAACCTACATTGAGTAATTCTCCAAGATTTTTGAAATTTTTGCTATGACCATCTGGCCAAAGAATACCATTAGGAATTTCATTGCCAATCTGAACCCATTCTGGTGTAATGTTTTCTTTTTTCATTGCAGCAATTACATCATAAGTATGGTCATAAACCGCTTTCTTTAAATCTGTGAAATTTAAATTTTCCCAAGCTTTTGGTTTGTATTGTTTGTTAGGATCTGCCCAAGAATCACTGTAATGGAAATCTATCATTAATCTGAAGCCCATTTTGTGCAATTTTTTAGCAAAAGCGATGGTTTCATCTTTACTGCAATGTCCGCTTCCTCTGTCATCATTAGGATTTACAAAGACTCTTAATCTAATGGCATCCATTCCTTTGCTTTTCAAAATGTTTAATACATCATCTTTTTCACCTTTTTCATTATAGAATTGATAACCAGTTGCTTCCATTTGAGGTAGCCAACTGATGTCTGCACCTTTTGCAAATTTTGATTTTTTTTGCCCAAAACTTAATAGTGAAATGGTAATGAGAAGTATTGAAATAATTTTTTTCATAATATTAATCTTTATTAAATGCCTGAATTGCTTCTAAAGCGTTATTATTAAAATCCCAAAGTGCTTGATTTTCCCAAGTAGAGCCATTGGTTGCTTGATTTCCTTTGAAGGCAACCCATTCTCCTCCCCAATAACAGAATCCAGAACCATTCGGAACTGATTTTACCAATGATTTGATGGCGAGAATATAATTTTTCTGACCAGAAGCAGTTGCGTCATAACCTGCAACCAATTGATTGCTTTGTCCCACCACATTATTGGTCCAATCATTCCAACTCAGTGTAAAAGGATAAGAGGTTTCTGCCAAAATGATTTTTTTGTTATACGTTTGGCTTAGTGTAGTGAGCTTAGTTTTTAAATCAGTTAAAGACGTTCCATGATAAACGGGATAATAAGAAATGCCAATGTAATCATAATTTAGGTTTTTCACTTTATTAAAATACCAATCTGCTGAACTAGAAATTCCTGCAAAATGCAACATGATTTTAGTAGCACTATTGGCGGTTTTCACGCTTGAAATAGCAGTGTTTGTTAGTTCTAAATACTGTGTTTCATTGGTGGAAAGTTTTCCTTCAGGCCAAAGAAATCCATCATTGGTTTCGTTTCCTATTTGTATAATTTCGGGTTTTATTTCGGTAACTACTTGTGTAGTGTAAACGCTTACCGCAGATTTTAAATCAGAAAAATTTAAATTTTGCCAAGCTACAGGCTTCGTTTGATTGCCTGGATCTGCCCAAGTATCAGAATAATGAACGGTGAGCCAAACTTTCATTCCGTGATTTCTAATTTTAGTTGCCAGTTGTTTTACTTCAGATAAATTAGAATGTCCGTTACTAGGATTGTTCCAAAGACGAATTCTAATATAATTTACTCCAGCATTTTTTAAAGTAAGTAATGGGTCTTGCACAGTATTATTGTACTTAAAAGAAACTCCTGTTGCTTCTATTTCTGGTAAAAATGATAAATCTGCAGCTCTAATAAAACTATCTTCTGTAGGAATTGGAGTAGGAGTCGGTTCTGGATTATCGCCGCCAGAACTACAAGAAATGAGTGCTAATGTTAAAAAACAGAAAATTAACTTTTTCATTTTCTAAGAAATTATAAATTGGAAAGTAGTGTTCTGATGATATGTTTCGCCTTTTCTTAAAATAGCATTCGGGAAATCTTCGTGATTAGGAGCATCTGGAAAGACTTGAGTTTCAAAACAAATTCCGCTTTCTGTGTGATATTTTACCGATTCTTTATTTTGAAGTCCATCAGAAGTTTTTCCGCCTACATAAATCTGTACCGCAGGTTGGTCTGTGTAAACCTTCATGGTTACACCATTTTTCACACTTTCTAAAATAGCTGCAGGTTCTGTATTGTTCTTTAAAACAAAACAATGGTCTATTCCAGCCACTACATTTTTAGAAATTCTGAAATCAAAAGCGTGGTTTTCCATAGGAATAAAATTTCCTGTAGGAATATTTTCTGCATCTAATTCTAAGAATTTTTCAGCATTGATTTGTAATTTTTGATCAAGGGTATTTCCAGAAATTCCATCAAGGTTAAAATAAGCGTGATTGGTTAGGTTTAGAAGCGTGTCTTCTGTAGTAGTTGCTTTATATTTGATATTTAATTCGTTTTCGTCTGTTAAAGTATAGGCTACTTCTATGGTAACATCTCCAGGATAAAATTCGTTGGCTTTACTTACATAAGAGAAGGTAAGTGTATTGGTTTCTTCGTTGTAGTTTTCAAAATTTCAAGCGACGTTACTTAATTGGTGTTTTCCGCCGTGCAAATGGTGTTTCCCGTGATTTTGGTCTAGTTGAATGGTTTTTCCGTTCAGTTGAAATTGAGCGTTTTTAATTCTTCCTGCAAATCTTCCTACCACTGCATTAAAATAAGGAGAAGCACCCATTTCGAAAGCTTTAATATATTCATCAATCGAATGAAATCCTAAAACCACGTCTATTTTACCATTTTTGGTAGGAACGTAGAGCGAAAGTAGTGTTGCACCATAATTAGTGAGGTGTGCTTCTACACCATTTTTATTGTTTATGGTATAAGTAGAAATCTCTGTATTGTGTTTGTTTACGGTAAGTGTATTCATTTGTAGATGAGTTGTAAGTTGTTAATTATTTTTTGCGTTTTTTATGATTAATCTGTTTCTCAAATTTATATCTTTTTGTAATTTTACCATACTAGTACCTACCAGTTTTTGTAACTTTACCACCAGTTATTTTTCAGTATATATTATTATGAAATTCATCAAGATTTCCGAAGACAACAATTTTCCTAAGTATCAGCAAATCATTAATTCTGTAGAAAAAGCCATTGCCAATAAGCTTTTGAAAAAAAATGATAAGCTTCCATCTATTAATAAGATTTGTCTAGAATTTAAAATTTCTAGAGATACTGTTCTCTATGCTTATGAAGAATTGAAGAAAAAAGGTTTGGTTTATTCTGTTTTGGGCAAAGGATATTTTGTGAAAAGTATAGATTGGGATTTCGAGGAAAGAATTTTCTTACTTTTTGATGAACTGAATGCTTTTAAAGAAAATTTATACCATTCTTTTTTAGAAGCGGTAAATAATCGGGCAAAAGTAGATGTGTTTTTTCATTATTTTAATCTAGAAGTTTTTAAAAAATTAATTGAAGATAATGTGGGAAGTTACACTAAATATATCATCATGCCAAGTAATATCAATGGAACTACGCCCATAATAAAGCTATTACCCAAAAATGATGTTTACATTCTAGACCAAACCAATCCTGAACTCAAGGAATATGCTTCCATATATCAAAATTTTGCTAAAGATATGTTTGAAGGATTGAAAAAAGCAAAAGCCAATCTAGAAGAGTATCAACGTTTGGTTTTGATTTTTCCCGGGCAAAAAGAACCGATAGGAATGGTGGAAGGTTTTCTGCATTTTTGTGAAAAATACAAGTTTAATCATAGTATCATCAGTGATTTTAAAGACGAAGAAATTAAAACAGGAGATGTTTACATAATTCTAGATGATAGACACTTGGTAAACGTAATCTTACAATCAAAAAAACAAAAACTGAAGATTAAAAGAGACTTTGGAATAATTTCTTACAATGAAACTCCTCTGAAAACGGTGGTAGAAAACGGAATTACCACTATTTCTACTGATTTTTCATTGATGGGGAAAACATTAGCCGAAATGTTGCTTCATTCTACCAATCAAAAAATAGAAAATCCTTCGGATATTATCTTTAGAAATTCTTTGTAATATACTTTTAACAGTTAAAAAATCTATAAAATAATATAATTTCAAATTTTTTAAAATATTTTTTGAAAAAAAAGTCAATTTTCTTTATGAAATAAAACATATTTTTTTATGTTAATTTTATTGGAATAGTTCAATACTTTGTTTACTTTAGTCTTTCTATTTAATTAGAATAAGAAATACCTAAATTACTGTAAATCAAACAACTTGCTTTATGAAAATTGTGAAAAACAGCGTGCTTTTCTTAATGCTTTCCCCTGCATTATTTTTAGCACAGTCTTTAAAATCTCCAGACGGAAACTTCGAAATGAATTTTCAACTGAAAAATGGAGTTCCTTATTATCATCTGAATTACAAAGGAAAAACAGTCATAGAAGATTCTAAATTAGGTCTTCGATTGCTTAAAGATAATACCATCGCTTTTGACAATGTCAATAAACTTCCAGATGGTAAAAATCTCATTTCTGATTTTGAAAAAATTGCAGAAAGCAGAGATTCTAAAAACGAAAATTGGCCTCCCGTTCTTGGAGAAAAAAAATATTACACCAATCATTACAACGAACTTTCGGTTACATTGAATCAACCCAATGAAGACCGAAAAATCATTGTTAAATTCAGACTTTTTAATGATGGTTTAGGTTTCAGATATGAGTTTCCTCAACAGAAAAATCTTAATTATTTCGTTGTAAAAGAAGAAGATACCGAATTTAATTTCCCTTATGATTTAAAATCTTGGTGGGTTCCTGCAGACTATGATACGCAGGAATATAGACCTACAACCAGTTTGGTTTCTCAGATTTCTACAAAATGGGAAAGCAGTTTTGATAGTAACGCTTCTCAAACTTTGGTTAAAAATGCAGTTCAATCGCCTCTTATGTTGAAAAAAGAGGTTTCTGGTAAAGAAAAACCACTGTATATAAACCTTGCAGAAGCTGCTGTAATCAATTATCCCGCTTCTCATCTTGAAGTAGATTCAGAAAATTTTGACTTCAAAACCCATCTTACTCCAGATGCACAAGGTGCTAAAGGTTACATGCAAACTCCTGCAGTAACACCTTGGAGAACCGTTATCGTTTCAGAAAAAGCAGAAGAAGTGCTAGATTCTAAAATGATTTTTAACTTAAATGAACCAACGAAATACACGGATACTTCATGGATTCATCCAGTGAAATATATTGGAGTTTGGTGGCAAATGTTCGTTCCAAACCGTGGAACTTGGAATTATACCAATATCGATAATGTACATCTTGGCGTAACAGATTATTCTAAAACGAAACCAAACGGAACACACGCAGCGAATAATGACAATGTTAAAAAATACATCGATTTCGCTTCTAAACATGGCTTTGATGCTGTTTTGGTAGAAGGTTGGAATGAAGGCTGGGAAGATTGGTTCGGAAAATCTAAAGAATTTGTTTTTGATTTTATTACACCATATCCAGATTTTGATATTAAAATGCTGAATGAATACGCTCATTCTAAAAATGTGAAACTCATTATGCACCATGAAACTTCTGCTTCAGCAACCAATTACGAAAGATGGCTTGACCCAGCTTTTAAATTGATGAAAGAACATGGTTATGATGCGGTGAAAACGGGTTACGTAGGAAATATTATCCCAAGAGGCGAACATCATTATTCTCAGTGGATGATTAACCATTATCAAAGAGTAGTAGACAAAGCTGCAGAATATAAAATCATGGTTAATTCTCACGAAAGTGTTCGTCCTAGTGGTTTAAGCAGAACTTATCCGAATTGGATTGCTGCAGAAGCTGCTCGTGGAACAGAATTCGAAGCGATGGGAGGAAACAATCCAGACCATACTACCATTTTGCCATTTACCAGATTTATGGGTGGACCAATGGATTACACTCCAGGAATTTTCCAAACACAATATAATTATTACGATGCTAACAGTAAAAATTTTGCCAATACTACTTTAGCTAAGCAATTAGGATTATATGTGGTGATGTATTCTCCACTTCAGATGGCTTGTGATTTACCAGAAAACTACGAGAGACATTTAGATGCTTTCCAGTTCATCAAAGATGTAGCGGTAGATTGGGATGATACCAAAATTTTATCAGCCGAACCTGGTGATTATATTCATACGGCTAGAAAAGCGAAAGGTTCAGAAAATTGGTTTGTTGGAGGTGTTACGGACGAAAATGCTAGAGATTTCACTGTAGATTTTTCTTTCTTAGAAAAAGGAAAAAAATACGAAGCTACTATTTACGAAGATGGTAAAAATGCAGATTACGAAAAAAATCCACAGGCTTATCATATTTACAAAAAAGTAGTAACCAATGGTTCTAAAATCAAAATTCACCTTGCAAGAAGCGGTGGTTATGCCATTTCATTAAAGCCAATTAAATAGGAAGATTATGAAAAAATTATTTTCAATATTTGCCATTGCATTATTCAGTTTTTCTATGGCGCAATTTCAAAGAGTAGAACCTGCTTTTTGGTGGAAAGGAATGAAAAATCCTGAGCTTCAGATTTTGTTGTATGGCAAAAATATTGCCCAACAAAATATTGAACTTTCAGATGGAATTCAGATTAAGGATTTAACGAAGGTAGAAAATCCTAATTATGTGTTTATCACCATTAATACGAATGAAATTAACACGCCTATGTTTAAAATATTCCTTAAAAACGGTAAGAAAACCATCAGTACTTATCACTATGAATTGAAGGAAAGAACGCCTAATTCATCTGCGCGAGAATCTTATACATCTAAAGATGTTTTCTACCTGATTATGCCAGATCGTTTTGCCAATGGCGATGAAAAAAATGATTCTAACAAATCTCTCATCGAAAAAGCAAACAGAAAAAGTGAAGGTGGAAGACATGGTGGTGATTTAAGAGGAATTATCAATAATCTAGACTATCTTAAAAATCTTGGAGTAACTACACTTTGGCTCACTCCAGTTTGCGAAGACAATGAAAAAGCTTATACTTATCATGGTTATGCACAGACTGATTTGTACAAAATAGATGCGCGCTACGGAACCAATGAAGAATACCGTGAACTTTCTACTGAGCTCAAAAAAAGAGACATGAAATTGGTGAAAGATTATGTAACCAATCACTGGGGAGTTTCGCATTGGTTGATTCAGGATTTGCCTACCAAAGACTGGATTCACTGGTTTGAAGATGGGAAGAATGGTTTCAAACGTTCTAACTACAGAACCAATTCTCAAATGAATCCTTATGCTGCTGATGTCGATAAAAAAGTAGCTTTAGATGGTTGGTTTGATACCACAATGCCTGATCTTAACCAAAGCAATCCATTGGTTTTAAAATATTTAATTCAAAATGCAATTTGGTGGATAGAATATGCGCAATTAGACGGTTATAGAGTAGACACTTATCCATATAACGACAAAGATGGAATGGCAAAATGGTGTAAAGCGATTACAGATGAATATCCTAATTTCAATATTGTGGGCGAAACTTGGATGTATGACCCAGCTCAAATTGCTTTCTGGCAAAAAGATTCTAAAGTAGGCGAAATAGAAAATTACAATTCTAATTTGCCATCGGTAATGGATTTTATGTTGTATGAAAATCTTCCAAAAGCTTTACAGGAAGAAGAAAATTGGGACAAAGGTATGATTAGACTTTACAATTCTTTTGCCAGTGATTTCTTATTCCCAAATCCTAAAAACATGATGGTTTTCTTCGAAAATCATGATACTCCTAGAATCAATGAAATGTTCAACGGAAATCCTGCTTATTACAAATTGCCATTAACGATTGTTTCTACTATCAGAGGAATTCCGCAATTGTATTATGGTTCAGAAATAGGAATGCGTGGAGATAAAAACAAAGGAGACGCAGACATCAGAAGAGATTTCCCTGGAGGTTGGAAAGGTGATGCTCAAAATGCTTTTGTTTCCAGAACACCAGAGCAAAATGAATTTTTTGATTATACCCAAAAAATATTAAACTGGAGAAAGTCTAAAGACGTTATCCACAATGGGAAAACCAAAAACTTTTCGCCAGAGAGAAATGTTTACGTTTATTTCCGTTATAATGATGAGGAAAAAGTAATGGTAGTCATCAACAGCAGTGACAAAGAACAAACCATCGAAATGAATAGATTCCAAGAAATGGTTCCTTCTAGTTTTTCTGCAAAAGACGTAATGAAAGATGCTACGGTTCAAATTAAAAATTTGTTAACTATTCCTGCAAAATCTTCATTGATTTTAGAAATAAATAAGTAAATTCGTTAAAAACAAATAAAAACTATAGTATATGAATAATACACAGAAAAAACCACTCTTGTCTTTCTGGCAAATCTGGAACATAAGTTTTGGTTTTTTGGGAGTGCAAATTGGTTATTCTCTTCAGAACGCGAATACCAGTAGAATTCTCTCGGCAATCGGTGCAGATGTACATCATTTAAGTTATTTTTGGTTGGCAGCTCCTCTTGCAGGACTTTTTGTACAACCTATTGTAGGTCTTTCTAGTGATAAAACTTGGACGAGATTAGGTCGTAGAATTCCATTTATTTTAGGTGGAGCAATTGTTTCTGCATTGGCAATGTTTTTTATGCCAAATTCTGAACATTTTGCACAATTATTTCCTGCCGTTTTCTTCGGAGCGATGATGTTGCTTTTCATGGACGTTTCTTTTAACGTTACCATGCAACCATTCCGCGCTTTGGTAAGTGATATGGTAGACGAATCTCAAAGAAATAAAGGATATTCTATCCAAAGTTTTTTAATTAATGTAGGAGCAGTTTTCGGTTCACTTTTACCATTTTTATTAACATGGTGGGGAATTGCAAACGAACCAGAAGCTGGTCAAAAAGTTGCACCTACTGTAATTTGGTCTTTCTATATTGGTGGAGCAGTTTTATTGGCTTCGGTTTTATGGACTTCTTTTAGAACCAAAGAATATCCACCAGAAGAATACGCGAAATACAATAATTTAGAAGAAAAAGAAAACGAAAATCCAGAAAAAGTAAGTTTCTTTACTTTGATTAAAAATGTACCAAACGCCATGAAACAATTGGCTGTTACACAGTTTTTTTCTTGGTTTGCATTGTTTTTAATGTGGGTGTACACTACACAAGGAATTGCTCAAAATATTTGGGGAACTACAGATGCTACCTCTAATGCCTTTAACGAAGCAGGAAACTGGACCGGTGTAATCTTTGCCGCTTATAGTGTTTTTGCCGCTCTATTTTCTTTAGTGATTACTCCATTAGCTGATAAATACGGAAGAAGAAATGTTTATGTTGTTTCTCTTATTTTAGGCGGACTTGGTTTATTATCCATGCTGTTTATTAAAGACAAAAACCTATTATTCTTACCAATGATTGGAGTAGGTATAGCTTGGGCAGCTATTTTAGCATTGCCTTATGCCATTTTATCTTCTAAACTTCCAGCAAAACAAACAGGAGTTTACATGGGAATTTTTAATGCTACCATTACTATTCCACAAATTGCTGCTGGTTTATTAGGTGGAGTTTTACTTTCTGCTTTAGGCGGAACAGCTATTAACATGGTTGCTTTAGCAGGTGTTTCTATGGCAGTTGCAGGAATTGCAGCGCTTTTAGTGATTAAAGAATAATCTTCTCAAAATATTCACTTCATAATCCACCAAATTTTTGGTGGATTTTTTTTATCTTACATCAATGACTTCTGCTTTTGATTAGGCTAACTTTGTAGTATAAAATTGATAAAAATATTAAAATATGAAAACAATATTACATAAAGCCAGCGAAAGAGGATTTCAAAATCATGGTTGGTTAGTTGCCAATCACAGTTTTTCTTTTGCAAATTATTACAATCCAGAAAAAGTGCATTTCGGGAATTTAAGAGTTCTCAATGACGATTTTGTAGAAAAAGGAATGGGTTTTGGGATGCATCCACACGCAAATATGGAAATCGTGACCATTCCATTAAGTGGCGAGTTACATCACCGCGATTCTATGGGGAATTTTGGAGCAATTAAAAAAGGCGAAATTCAAGTTATGAGTGCAGGAACAGGAATTCAGCACAGTGAATTTAACGGAAGTAAAGAACAACCCGTAACTTTATTGCAAATTTGGGTGATTCCTAATAAAATGGGAGTAGAACCAAGATATGACCAATTAAAAATTTCTGACAATGCCATTGATAATGAATTTCAGCAGATTGTTTCTCCTAATCCTAATGATGAAGGAAGTTGGATTCACCAAGACGCTTGGTTTCACTTAGGAAATTTCACCGAAAAATCTTCTAGAACTTATCAAGTCAAAAAAGAAGGAAATGGAGTTTACGTTTTCGTTATTTCAGGAAGTGTGAAAATAGCCGAAACTATTCTTGGACAAAGAGATGCTTTAGGAATTACAGAAACAGAACATTTTGATTTAGAAATAGATAAGGATTCTGAAATTTTATTGATTGAAGTTCCAATGGAATTGCCTAAAATCTAAAAATTAAGTTAAAATTGAAGAGCAATGAAGAAAAAATATTTTTTCTGTTGCTTTTTGTCAATAAAAAATATAATTTTGCGAAATCAAATTCCAAACAAATTGAATATTAAATCGCAACATTTTGGCTCTTGTACATTCCAAGAAATTGGGAAGCTAAAATACGCAGCAAAATAATTGAGGCCGATAATCAGAACGATTGTCGGCTTTTTTTGTATCGTTTATTTTTGATTTTCAATGCGTTTGCAGTTTGAAATAAATCTAGTAAAAACCTGAATCTTGCAGGTGAAAGTCCTGCAAGTCATTCAGAAAAAAACAAAAAGAAAAATGAATAATACGTATAAATCAGCTGGCGTAGACAAAGAAGAAGGCTATAAAACCGTAGACAAAATAAAATCTGCTGTAGCCGAAACGCACAATAAAAATGTACTGAACAATCTAGGAAGTTTTGGAGCTTTCTATGAAATTGGTGGCTATAAAAATCCTGTTTTGGTTTCTGGAACTGATGGAGTAGGAACCAAATTAAAAATTGCATTAGATACCAAAAAATATGATTCTATTGGTGTAGATTGTTTCGCGATGTGTGCCAATGATATTCTGTGTCATGGCGCAAAACCTGTATTTTTCTTAGATTATCTTGCTTGTGGAAAACTAGATGCAGATGTAGCAGCAGAAATTGTTCTGGGAATGGTAAATGCTTGTAAAGACAATGAGTGCGCATTAATTGGTGGTGAAACTGCAGAAATGCCGGGAATGTATCAACCAGGAGATTATGATGTGGCTGGTTTCTGCGTAGGAATTGTAGAAAAAGACCAAATTATTGATGGTTCTAAAATAAAAACGGGTGATAAAATCATCGCTTTACCAAGTTCTGGTTTTCACAGCAATGGTTTTTCATTGGTAAGAAAAATTTTCCCAAATTTTGAAGAAGAATTCGAAGGAAAACCTCTTTACGAGACACTTTTAGTTCCTACCAAACTCTATTACAAAGACGTTTTTAAACTGAAAGAAAATCTAGAAATTTCAGGAATTGCACACATTACAGGTGGCGGTTTAATCGAAAACGTTCCGAGAATTATTCCGAATGGATTATGTGCGAGAATTGACACTTCTAAAATCCAAATTCCAAACGTAATGTTAGAATTAGAAAAACGTGGAAACATCGAAAGAATGGAGATGTTTGGTACTTTTAACATGGGAGTAGGAATGGTTATCGTAGTAGATGAAAGTCTTGCCGAAAAAGCACTTTCTTTAATCGAAGACGCTTATTTAGTAGGTGAAATCGTAGAAAACGAAGAGAAAATTCAATTAATATAGAAACGAGATTTTAGATAAGAGATATCAGACAAAAATCTGAAATCTGAAATCTGAAATCTGAAATCTAACATGAAAAATATTACAGTTTTAGTTTCGGGTTCTGGTAGCAATTTACAGCGCATCATTGATTGTATTGACAATGGAGAAATTCCCAATACAAAAGTCAATTTGGTGGTTGCAGACAGAGATTGTTATGCTTTAGAAAGAGCCGAAAATCATCAAATTCCGCATCAACTCATCAAAAGAGGAAAAGATTTCTCTGAAAATTTAGAAAAACTTTTGTCTGAAAATACAGATTTGATTGTATTAGCTGGTTTTCTATCGATTTTGAGCAAAGAATTTTGTGAAAAATACAAAGGAAAAATCATCAATATTCATCCTGCTTTATTGCCAAAATTCGGTGGAAAAGGAATGTGGGGACATCACGTTCACGAAGCGGTAATTGAAGCCCAAGAAAAAGAAAGCGGTGCAACCGTTCATTTTGTGACTTCTGGAATTGATGAAGGCGAAATTATCCTTCAAGGGAAATTTGAAATTGCTGAAAATGAAACTCCAGAAACTTTAGCACAGAAAGTTCATCAAATCGAGTACGAGATTTTTCCGAAAGCGATTGATTTGGTTTTAAATAAAAGAGTTCCGTAGGAACGACAGATTTTACAGAATTGGAATTCATTCCAATGATTTAATAAAAAAAGTATAAATAAAAATGAAAAAACGAGCATTAATCAGTGTCTCCAACAAAAACAATCTTATTGATTTTGCCAAATTTTTAGAATCTAAAAATTACGAACTCATTTCTACGGGCGGAACCTTCAAACATCTCAAAGAAGCGGGACTTAACCCAATTCAGATTGATGAAGTGACCAATTTTCCTGAAATGTTAGACGGAAGAGTAAAAACCCTTCATCCAAAAGTGCATGGTGGACTTCTTGCGGTTCGTGATAATGAAGAACACATGAAAACCGTTCAGGAACACGGAATAGAGCTGATTGATATGGTAATTGTAAACCTTTATCCGTTTTTCGAAAATGTAAATAAAGAAATTTCTTTGGAAGAAAAAGTAGAATTTATCGATATTGGTGGACCATCAATGCTTCGTTCTGCAGCTAAAAATTTCGCTTCTGTGACTGTAGTTACCGATGTGGAAGATTATGCTAAAGTTCAACAAGAAATCTCTGAAAACGGCGATACTACAATTGAAACTCGTAAAAAATTGGCAGGTAAAGTTTTCAACTTAACTTCTGCTTATGATGCTGCAATTTCTCAAATGTTGTTGAATGAAGAATATCCTGAATATTTACAGGCTTCTTACCAAAAAGTTTCTGATTTAAGATACGGAGAAAATCCTCATCAATCGGCTGCGTATTACGTTTCTACTATAGAAAACGGCGCGATGAAAGATTTCGAGATTTTAGGAGGTAAAGAGCTGTCTTTCAATAATTTGAGAGATATGGATTTATGCTGGAAAGTGGTGAATGAATTCAAAGATGAAATGGCTTGTTGTGCAGTAAAACATTCTACACCTTGTGGAGTTGCCATCGGAAATTCTGCTTTAGAAACTTATGCTAAAACTTTCGAATGCGACCCTATTTCTATTTTCGGGGGAATCATTGGAATGAATTATAAAGTAGATGCTGCAACTGCAGAAGAACTCAACAAAACTTTCCTTGAAATTGTAATGGCAACTGATTTTGATGAAGATGCGCTAGAAATTTTGAGAAAAAAGAAAAATCTTAGAATTATAAAAATCAAAAATCAAGTTTCAGACAAAAAAACTTGGGTGAAAATAGATGGCGGAATTTTGGTTCAAGATGTAGATGACCAATTTTCTACAGATTTTAAAGTAGTTACAGAAATCCAACCAACAGAACAGCAAGAAAAAGCACTTTTATTTGCTCAAAGAGTGGTAAAATATGTGAAATCTAACGCTATCGTAGTTTCAAACGGAATTCAAGCGTTCGGAATTGGAGGCGGTCAAGTCAATAGAATTTGGGCTACAGAACAAGCGATTTCTAGAGCGAAAGAGAAATTTTCAGGAAATTTAGTTCTCGCTTCAGATGCATTTTTCCCATTCAGAGATGTAGTAGATTTTTGTGCTAAAGAAGGAATTACAGCGATTGTTCAACCAGGAGGTTCTGTAAAAGATGAAGATTCTATTGCAGCTGCTAATGAACATAAAATTCCAATGATGTTCACAGGAATGAGACATTTCTTACATTAATCAAATCAATTTTTTAGCAACTAAAAAATAAGTATATCGCAAATTTTATAGAAATTTTATAACAAATCGTTCATAGGATTTCGTAAATTTGTAAGAAACCAAGTATCATATGAAATCGCTATGATTAGCAATAACAAACCTTAATAATTATTCAGCGATTGCATATGACCTTTGAAAAAAAATAAATAGCTACATATGAAAGTATTAATAATAGGAAACGGAGGTAGAGAATCTGCTATTGCAAAAAAATTATCAGAAGACAAAAGAATCAGTCAAATGTTTTTTGCAAAAGGCAATGCTACAACAGAAAATTTGGGTAAAAACTTGCCTTATGAGAGTGTAGCAGAGTTAAGAGATTTTGCTCTTATAGAAAAAATAGATTTCACATTCGTAGGTCCAGAATTACCTTTAGTTAATGGTATTGTAGACGAATTTCAGAAACATAATCTCAAAATTTTTGGCCCTACAAAACGTGCCGCAGATTTAGAAGGAAGCAAGGCTTTCTCTAAAAAATTTATGCAAGATTATGGCATCAGAACAGCTAAAGCTGCTATTTTTGATTCTTACGTAGAAGCAGACCAATATATCCAAAATCATTCTTATCCTTTGGTGATTAAAGCAAGTGGTTTAGCCAGCGGAAAAGGAGTAGTGATTTGTGAAGACAAAGAAACAGCTCATCACACTTTGCACCAATTCATGATTGAAAGAATTTATGGAGATGCTGGAATAAAAGTTGTCATTGAAGAGTTTTTGCAAGGTTTCGAAGCGTCTATTATTGCTTTTTGGAATGGCGAAAAAGCTTTTCCATGTGTTTCTGCCAAAGATTATAAAAAAGTAGGAAACGGAAATACTGGCGCAAATACTGGTGGAATGGGAACTGTAGCTCCAAGTCCAGAATTTACGGCAGAGCATTTAGCAGATTTTAATAAAAATATTTTAGAACCTACCGTTAAAGGAATTAAAGACAAAGCACTTGATTTTGTAGGGATTATATTTTTTGGTGTTTTGGTACAAGATAATCAATGTTATTTGTTAGAATATAACATGAGATTTGGTGATCCAGAAACGCAAGTCATCATGGCACTTTTAGAGAATAATTTGCTGGATGTTATCCATGATTGTATTGAAGGAAAAGATTTAGATTTACAATTTTCGGACAAGAAGGCGATTTGTCTTGTGATGTGTTCTGGCGGTTATCCTGGGAATTATGAAATCGGTTACGAAATCCAAGGTTTAGACAAGGTAAAACACAGTAATGTTCTCTTTGCTGGAGCAGAACAAATTGCAGGAAAAGTAGTCACCAATTCTGGTAGAGTGCTTAACGTGGTTGCAACTGGCGATACTTACGAAGAAGCTCGCGAAAAAGTCTATGAAGACGCAAAAACACTTCATTTTGACTACGCATTTTACAGAGAAGATATCGGAAAATTTTAATAAAATGAGGGAATTTTCCCTCAATTTTTTTAGGAGCTAATCCTGCTTTCCACTGCAATCTGTCATTGCGAGCAAAGCGAAGCAATCCCAAGTTTTTTTTGCTCACAATAACAGGATTTCCGTTGCAATCAGGGCTAGTTACGCTTAGAAATAATAAGTAATTTTTGATTTTTTAGCCGAGTTTCTAAGTCTTGAATTTTTGGTTCTTTTGGTTCAAGCCAAAAGAACATTAAAGTAATAAAATAGAAAAATAAATGAATAAAGGAATCATTATTTTGGACTTCGGTTCACAATATAACCAGTTGATTGGTAGAAGGATACGCGAAATGGAAGTGTATTCGGAAATTCTACCTTTTAATACCTCTTTAGAAGAAATACAATCCAAAAATCCTGCGGGAATTATCCTTTCTGGTGGACCGAGTTCTGTAAACTCTCCAGATGCACATTTGGTAGAAAAAGAATTATTCGAATTGGGAATTCCAGTTTTGGGAATTTGCTACGGAATGCAACTTACAGCACATCTTTTGGGCGGAAACGTAAAAAAAGGTGAAAAAGGAGAATACGGAAAAGCAACTCTAGAAATCACAAAATCTAATCCACTTTTTACAGGAGTAAGTAGATTTTCTACCGTTTGGATGAGCCATTTTGATGAAGTGGAAACTTTGCCAGAGAATTTTGAAATTTCAGCAAAATCTGGAGTAATTGCAGGGATTTTTAACGAAAAGAAAAATATTTATTGCGTTCAGTTCCATCCAGAAGTTTCGCACAGTGAATTTGGACCTAAAATGCTCGAAAACTTCGTTTTCCATATTTGTAAAGCCGAAAAAAATTGGAAACTCACCAATTATATCGAAAAAACCGTTGCAGAAATTCGCGAAAAAGTAGGAAATGACAAGGTCATTCTTGGGCTTTCTGGTGGTGTAGATTCATCGGTAGCTGCTGTTTTGATTCATAAAGCTATTGGTGACCAGTTGCAATGTATTTTCGTAGATACAGGACTTTTGCGTAAAGATGAAGGCAAAAAAGTAATGGAAAATTACGGAGAACATTTCCATATGAATATTGATATGGTAGATGCTTCAGAAAGATTTTTGTCAAAATTAGCTGGAGTTTCAGACCCAGAAGAAAAACGCAAAATCATCGGTAGAGAATTCGTAGCCGTTTTCGATGAAGAATCTCACAAATTTGAAGGCGCTAAATTTCTAGCTCAAGGTACCATTTATCCAGATGTTATTGAATCTCAATCGGTAAAAGGACCTTCTGCAGTGATTAAATCTCACCACAATGTAGGTGGATTGCCGGAAGAAATGAAACTTCAACTTCTAGAACCGCTTCGTGAATTATTTAAAGACGAAGTAAGAAAAGTAGGAGAAGTATTAGGAATCCCGCATCATTTGGTGTATAGACATCCTTTCCCAGGCCCAGGTTTAGGAATCAGAGTTTTAGGAGAAGTAGATGCCGAAAAAGTGAAAATATTACAAGAAGCAGATGATATTTTCATAGAAGAATTGTATAAAAATGATTTGTATGAAAAGGTTTCTCAGGCTTTTGTGGTGTTACTTCCTGTGAAATCTGTTGGAGTAATGGGAGACGAAAGAACGTATGAATACACCGCTGTAGTTCGCTCTGCGAATACTACAGATTTTATGACGGCAACTTTCAGCCATTTTCCTTGGGAATTTTTAGAAAATGTATCGAACAGAATTATCAATGAAGTGAAAGGAATCAATAGAGTGGCTTATGATATTTCGAGTAAACCACCAGCAACAATTGAGTGGGAATAAATTGTAATGTAAGAAGATTACACTGATTGATAAATTAAAATCCTGTTGAAAAACTTCAACAGGATTTTATTTTTTAGTTTTTGCTTCCGCCACTGTCTTTTTCTACATTGGTTTTAGAATTTTCTTTTACTTTCTGGTTACCGAAACGTTTTACGAATGTAAGAGAAATGCCTCTTGCGTCCCAAATGTTAGAATTTCTGAAAGATCCTATTTCTGTAAAAGTGGTTCTGTCGAATTTTGGAGACATAAAGATGTTACTTAATCTCAAACTAGTTTCAATTTGTGATTTTGGAAAAATCTTTGTGGCTGAAATATTATGAAAAAGCATCGTGTTATTGGCAAAAGAATTTCCGCTATGCTGATTAAATATTCCTATCCAAGCATTAATGTTTATGTTTTTATTCAGCAAATTGGTATAAGAAAGGTTAGTGGAACCGCCGATATTACTAAAATAATTTTTCGCATTGATGATATTGTTTTTTGCATAAAAATCACTGTTATCTGTATAACTGTAATTAATACTCAGATTTACATTTAATTTGTTTTTTAGGAAGGTTTGGTTGGTGTTAAAATTAACATTATATTTTTTAACAGCGCCATTAAAATTAATAGGAATATCTATAGTTTTTCCATCATTTATATAAAAGGTGTTCCAGTAATCTTGATTAGAAAACATATAAGAAGTAGAAATATAATATTTTTTATAAAGACCAAATTTAAGTTCTACTCTGTTGCTTGGATTAGGTTGTAAATCCATATTTCCTTGGCTGTACGTTCCATTACTATTGGGCATTAAAAAAGGATTGAATTCTGCGTAATAAGGTCTCCAAATTCCTCTGTTGTAAAAACTGCTGATGTTAAAATTTTCTGTTAAAGTATATTTTAATAAGATATCAGGAAGCCAAGTTCCGTAAGAATTGGTTTTCTCAATACTTCCTACTTTTTGCATTATTTTATAATGAATATATTCATATCTGAGTCCAATTCTGGTTTCTAATTTTTTGAAAAAAGTTTTGCTTACATTGGTATATACAGAATTTAAATTTTCTAGATATTGAAATCTATTGCTTTTAGAATAATCAAGATTCCAGTTGTTTTGGTTTAAAAGATAATAATCATTAGGAATTACATTGTTTTTAAAATCTATTTTACCACCCATTTCTAGATTAATTCCTGATTTTTCAAATGGTTGAGTGTAATCTAATTTTAGATAATAATTTCTGTTTTGGTTATCGCTTACAATTTTACTTCCAGAAGAAATGGGAGCAATTTCTTGACTTAAAATAAATTCATTATTAGATTCTTCATTGTAATAATTGACCCCTAAATTAACATCAAAAATTTTATTTTTTACTTTGTCATAATATTTGTAAAAAACATTGCTGCCAATACTTTTATGGTCTCCGTTAGTGGATTGGTTTTGGGTAAAAGAGTTTTGAAAAACAGTATCTAAATAACTGCTGCCAACAGCAATAGCATTGTTGTTATATTTATACTGAAAGTATTCTAAAATTAAACCTATGTTGTTTTTGCTATCTAGTTCTAGCTCTGAAGTCGAAGAAAAAGTAGGAACTTTATTTAGATTATTACTATCTGTAATTACGTTTGTTAAAGATTTATTAGCATAAATGTAGTTTTCATTTGTACTGCTGTACACATATTCTCCGTTACTATAACCGCCTGATAGAGTTTGGGTAAAATTTTTCTTGTGATAATTAAGGTTAAAATTAGAATATTGTGAGTTCTTTTTATTCTGAGTATTGCTTAAAGAAACGCTTCCTTTTACACCTTCGTTTTCTAATTTTTTTAGAACAATATTAATTACAGAACCCGCACTTTCATATCTTGCAGAAGGATTTGTAATCACTTCTATTTTCATAAGATTATCTGCAGGAATGGTTTTTAAATATTCTTTTAGTTCTTTTCCAGTAAAAACAGATTTTCTATCATTAATGTAAACCGTTACATTTTCACCTTCAGATTTTAGCATTTCGTCATTTTCAACACTAATTAAGGGAGTCATTTTTAAAACTTCCCAAGTTGTATTACCTGCCAAAATAGAGCTGTTTGCTACATTAAAAACGGTGCGGTCAACTTTATTTTCTACAGTAGGTTTTTTTCCGACCAAAACGACTTCTTTTATTTCTTTCTGTGTTGTACTGTCTTTTTTAGTTTGAGATAAAGTTAAAATAGTGCATAACATTCCTGATGTTACGAAGATTTTTTTCATGATTATTGGTTTATAGAATATTATTGAGCGGTGAAAATACCAAAATCAATGTTAGTATTTCTATCATTCTGTCTTTTTAATTTTATTTTAACGCATATAGTATTTCTAAAATGATAATTTTAACAAATTTTATGTTACTTTTAGTTAAAATTTTTATTTTTGAATTACACAAAACACAAATGATTATGAAAAAAATAGCTTCTATTTCTTTTTTTCTGATGGTTAATTTCTTGTTTTCACAAACTTCTGAAGTGAAGACAGAAGGAGATTATAACGGAGATGGCAAAAAAGAATTTGCATACGCTACGGTTTCAGATTGTAGTGATGAATGCGAAGGAAATTGTGTTACTACCATTCATTTTTCCGATGAAAAAATTAAACCGATTACCATCAAAAATGCTAAAAACGGTGATATCTATAATTTGAATGATTTAAACAATGATGGCTCAGATGAAATAGGATTTTATCCGAATTGGTGTACCAGTTGTTGGCATTCTTTTTACGTCTACACTTTTAAAAATAATGAATGGAAATTCTTGGTAAAACCTATTCCTACGCATTGTTTGCAGTGGGAAGAAAATAAATTTCCGATTGAAAAAGATCCTCTGAAAAAAGGATTCGTAAGAATTACTTCTAGCGTTTGGAAAAATGATGAAATCAAAGTAGAAACCAAATCTGTGAAGCTCAAATAATGATTTTTATCTTATTTTCTTAAATTATTCTCTGCTTAGCATAATTTAGTCCTTTTTGAATGATAATTTTGCAACTTCAAATTTAAATGATTGTTTAAAATTAATGAAGATGAAGAAAATTCTTTTATTCAGTTTTGTATTGTTCAGTTTGGCGATTTTTGCGCAAAATGATTCTAAAAAAGACACCATTTCTAACTATTCTAAAATCTTAAGAAACACCAGTTTTAGCGGTTTATTGCAGACCAGATATTTGGTTTCTCTCACCGAAAATGTAGATGTAAACGGTGTAAATATTGCAGACCAACAGAAATTAGTATCCAATAGTTTTAACGTAAGAAGAGCAAGATTTTTATTAAAATCTAAAATTAATGACCGTTTTGACTTGGGAATGATGCTTAATTTTGCGGAGTTTAACAGCAGTAACCTTACCGGAAAAGTCCTAGAACAAGCTTTTGTAAGATATTCTCATAATAAGCATCTCAAAATTCAATTAGGGCAGTTCCGTCCGTATTTTGGGATAGAAGACGAAATTCCGAGTGAGTTTATCAAGTCTGTAGATTTCTCAAATGGTTATTATTTATTAGGAAAAAACGGTTGGCAAAGTTTCCAAACCGGAATCGCTGTTTATGGTGATATCAATAATGCTAAAAATCCTTTGAAATATTACGTAGGAGCTACCAATGGAAATTCTCGTGGTTCTGAAATTGATAATGACCAAAGCAAACACGTTTACGCCAGATTAGAAAAGGATTTTAAAGATGACTTAAAAATTGGAGTGAATGGCGGAATTGGCAGTTACATCAATCAATCAGGAAATGTAATCGGGGCAGATATAGAAAAAACCTTTACCATTAATCCAAAATGGAATCTGGAAATCATCTCTGAATACAAAGAAGGAAACAATTTTTCAGAATTTGGAGTTTCTAAGCTTTCGCCAAAACCAGAGCTGAAAGACTTTAGATTCAGAAGTTTTTATATCAATCCTATTATTCGATATAATCTGAATTCACCAAGATTAAGAAGCATAGAATTCTCTAACCGATATGAATATCTAAATCCTAACTATCAATTAGAAGGCAATGTAAGAACTACTTTTACGCCAATGCTTACATTAGAATTCGCCGATCAATATTTTGCGTGTTTGCAAATAGGAGCCATGATAGATGATTACAAAAAAAATGTTCCGCTGACTTCAGAGTATGATCATACTACAATGTTTGTGCAAGTACAAGCGAGATTTTAGTGATAAAAAACATTTTTTAGTTTCTAAGAAAACCCTTATTTTTAAAAAAATTTTTAAATGAAAAAACTAATAATCTTATTTACCATTCTCAGCAATTCTTTACTTTGGGCGCAATCACAAGAAAATAATACCATCACTTTTAATTTTGAAAATACGTCTGTTGCTCTTCCTCAATCTAGTTATTACAATACGATACAGATTTTAGATATTAGAAAGCAAAAAGAAGATGTAGGTTTTGTAAAATATGGAGGTCAAAATTCTAAGAAGAAACTATTGCTCTCTAAAACGATAGAAAATATTTTTAAAGATTATTTTAATCAATTGTTACCGCAAAATTCTGCTTCTAAAAATCTCACTTTTCTTTTGAGAGATTTCTATATTTCAGAAACGCCTAATCAAGCTAATTTTCTATTAAAAGGAGCATTTTTTGCTCAAGAGAATGAAACTTACCACTTAATCTCTAAAGTGGAAAAGAAAATATCATTTAATAGCACGGATAAACTCATATCACTTCAAAAACAAGTTAATAATTTGATTTCTACTGAAATTAAAACCGCTATGGAATCTAATAATTATCTATTGGAAAGAACATTTACATTAAATGATATGATTTCTTATGATGACATAATGAAAAGTGAAATTCCATTGTATAGTAATAATAAATATCCAGACGGTATTTACAAAAGTTTCGAGTCTCTTAAGCATCTGAAGCCAGATTTTCCTATTCAGGAAATTGTTTTGTCGCCTTCTGGAATTAAAAAAATTAAATACAAGGACCATTCTGGAGAAATTATCAATGCAAAACCTATAGCTTATGCTATTGTTAAAGACAATAATATTTATATCAAAGGACTTAATTTCTACGGCGTAATCAAAGAAAAAAATAATTTTTACTTCGTAGGAGAAGTGGTTCAAGGTCCTTCTTTTGGTGATGTACTTCTAGGTACTGCAATTGGTGGAGTAGGAGGCGGAATTGCCATGTCACAATCTACTACACTTACTTATAAATACAGAATAGATTACGAATCTGGTGAGTTTGTAAGAGATTAAAATTTTTGCTCTATTTTAAAAATCGTATTTTTGCCAAATGAAAGTATCATTTGCAGATTTTGATTTGCCAAAACAACTCAACAGCGCTTTAGAAAAATTAGGAATTTCTGAGCCTACTCCTATTCAGCTGAAATCTTTTTCACCAATTATGTCAGGAAAAGATGTAATGGGAATTGCACAAACAGGAACCGGTAAAACATTAGCTTATCTTCTTCCAGTTCTTAAAACTTGGAAATACAATAAAAACGGAAGTCCAACTGTACTCATCCTAGTTCCTACACGTGAATTGGTGGTGCAAGTTGCCGAAGTTGTAGAAAAACTGACAGAAGATATGTCAACAAGAGTTTTAGGCGTTTACGGAGGCGTAAATATCAATACTCAGAAACTTTTGGTTTATGAAGGTGTAGATATTTTGGTGGGAACTCCGGGAAGAGTAATGGATTTGATGAAAGATGCTGTTTTGAACTTGAAAGATCTAAAAAAACTGATTATCGATGAGTTTGATGAGATGCTTTCATTGGGTTTCAGAAGACAGTTAGAAGATATTTTCACGATGATGAGTGAGCGTAGACAAAATATTCTTTTCTCTGCAACGATGACGGATGATGTAGATGCAATGCTAGACGAATATTTCAAAAATCCTCAGGAAATTTCTTTAGCAAGAAGCGGAACTCCACTCGAAAAAATAGCTCAATCTGCTATTCCGGTAAAGAATTTTAATACCAAATTAAATCTATTGGTTCATTTGTTAAGAACGCAGGATGAATTTGAGAAAATTCTAATTTTTGCCAATAATAAGAGACACGCCGATTTAATTTTTAATAAAATAGATGAAGAATTCCCTGGAGAATTTGGGGTGATTCACTCGAATAAATCTCAAAATTTCAGATTGAGAACCATGAAATCTTTCTCAGACAATGAATTGAGAGGAATAATTACCACTGATGTTATGGCGAGAGGTCTTGATATTCCGGATGTTTCTCATGTTTTTAACTTTGAAATTCCAGAAATTCAGGAGCAATATATTCACAGAATTGGTAGAACAGGTAGAGCAGATAAAGACGGAATTGCGATTTCTTTTTATACACCAAAAGAAGAAGAACGTTTCATAGAACTAGAAATGTTTATGAACAAGGAAGTGAAAAGAGTAGAGTTTCCAGAAGAAGTGAAGGTTTCTGAGGTGAAAATCGCCGCGGAAAAAGAAGTTGTAGTGATGAAAAATCCTGTTCAGTATAAGAAAATTGAACCAGGTTCTGCTTTCCACGAGAAAAAAGATAAAAATAAAAAAGTAAATCTTGGAGGACCAAGCAAAAGAAAACCACCCAAAACCAAACCGGGAAACAGAGCTCAAGCAAAGGCAAAATCTATTGCAAAGAGAAAAAAGAAATAAAACAAAAATCGCTCCGAATTTCGGAGCGGTTTTTTTATTTTAAATAAGGATACATCACTTTGGTCCAGATTTTATAGCCTTCAGGTTTCATGTGCAGCATGTCTTCTAAGTATAAATCTTTTCTGATGTTGCCATTTTCATCATTCATGCTTTCTGTGATGTCTATAAATTCTGCATTTTTCTTAGCATTCATGAAGTTTTGAATTTTTTGATTCACTTGCTTCATAGTCGGCCAATATTGTTCTCTACTTTGAGAATATTTGATGGAAACGTAAGCGATGTTGGCATTTGGATAATGAGCTCTTACCGTTTTATAAAATTGTTTAAATCTTTTGAAAACTTCTTTTGCAGAAGGTTTTTCACCATGTGCAATGTCATTTTCGCCGCAATAGATCACCACTTGTTTCGGTTGATAAGGATTGAGTAAATCTTCGGCATAGTAATTTAGATTAAGCAATCTAGAACCTCCAAAAGCTCTATTGATAATGGTTTTGTCAGGGAAATAATCTGCTACGTCTTTCCACATGGTAAAAGATGAACTTCCCAAGAAAAGGATAGCATCTTTTGGTGGTGTTTTTTCTGCATCTAATTTTTTAAAATGTTGAATATCATCATAAAAATCTGCTTTTTGAGCAGTTAGAGAACCAAAAATAAATACAAAAAAGAGGAATGTAATTTTAAGAAAATTCTTCATGATAAAAATATTAGGATAAACTTTTCAAATTTAGGGAAACCCAAATTACTTATTGAGCAATTCTCTTATGAAATTCATCAGTTTATCAATATCATTTTTAGTAGTGGCAATTCCTACAGAAATTCTAGTTGCGCCACGCATTTTTCCTAAAAATTTAATCATGTCTTTGTAATCACCTTGTTCGTGAGAAGAGTAGTAGGTTGCTAATTCATTGTCTGTTAAGCAATTATTAACTTCGTCAATACCGGGATTGCAGAAACAACCTGAACGCAACGAAATGTTATGTTGATTTGCCATTTCTTCTATTTGCTCGAATTCATAACGAACGCCTTCTTGATTATAAAAACCTAAAATAATGGTTCCTCCAAGGTTCTGATGGTCTTTTGGACCGAAAATCTGAATTAATTTTCTACCATTATCGTGTTGTAAACTTTCCAGATTTTCGAATAAATATTTTCTGAGAGAAGCTACACGTTCATTAATGCGCTGTATTCCGATATTTTCGATATAATCTAAACCAATTTTTACGGCTGGAATATCTAAATAATTGAGCGTTCCATCTTCGAATCTTTCGTGATTATTAATCAAAAAATGATGAATGGCATTTACCGAAACCAAACTTACAGTTCCACCTGCAAACCATGGTTTTTGTAGTTTTTTAAACTTTTCTTTATTTACCAAAAGACAACCAATTCCTGTAGGATAACCAAAAATTTTATAAAAAGAAACACTTACAAAATCTGGTTTTACTTCCTTTAAATCCAATTGATTCGTTGGGACAAATGCAGCTGCATCTAATAAAACATCCCAACCTAAATCTTGAGCTTTTTTAATCCAACCTAAATCGTGTTTTACGCCAGAAACGTTTGACTGAGCAGGAAAAGCGAAGAGTTTATTTTCAAAATTTTCAGATTCTTGAAGTTTTTCCATCACGAAATTTTCGTCCATTCTTAAATCCTGATAATAGATAGGAGCGTAAGTAACTTTTCCGCCTTTTGATAGGCAAAATTGACGAATTCCATTTACCGAATTATGGTTGTCTGCAAGAAGTAAAAAATGTGATTTTTCGTTGAAAGGATAAGATTCTCCTACAATTTTCAATGCATTAGAAGCATTTTGAGTAAAAATGCAGTAGTAATCTTCCGCATTGAAGTAGTCAATTACCTTTTGTCTTGCTTCTTCTACCAATTTTGTTGACAATTGAGAAGTAGGATTGGTAGAATGCGGATTGCCGAGAATATTATTAATCAGCAAATCTTGATGTTCCAAAATTTGTGATTTAGCGTAGAGATTTCCTCCCGTAAAATCTAGATAAACTTGCTTGTGTGTATCTAAACGTTTGTATTCTACATTTCTCAAAATTTCGAAGAAATCATTGTGTGCTAAAACGGTTTTATTCTCTGCTAATGCATTCATTTTTACTTTTTTTCAAAAATAAAAAAAAATCACAGAATTCTCTGTGATTTTGTGAAAGTTATTTTGAGCATATTAATTCTTAATAAATTTTAAAGTTTTGAGTCCTTCTATTTCTAAAAAGTAAGTTCCTTTCGGTAGAGATTTTATTTCTATGAAATCTTCTGTAATCTTTTTACTCATCACCACTTTCCCTAAAGTATCTATTATTTTAATTGAAGAATTGGGTTTTATATTTTTCAAAAAAATGAAATCCGATGCAGGATTTGGATAGATGGATAATTTCTTATTTTCTGGTGTTTTAGCGGATAAATTTGTAGCTGTATAGTAAACTTTGTTTCCTGTATTGGTATCTGTAAGCAATAGTTGATAAGTTCCATTTCCAATATTAGTAATCGTATAATCAAAAACTTTAGGAGTGGGAGCTAATGAAAAAATATTTCTATAATTGCTTTCAAAAGTGTCAAAATCTGGATTTGGACTTTGAGATAAAGTTCCGCCCATTTCAGAAATGGTGATTTGAGAATTGCTGGTAGAACTTATGGCAGCAGTAGAAGTATTAAATAACTGAGTTTTTATTTCAGAAGAAGAAATCGTGGTGGTGTTTTTATGAACTTCTGGAATAATTGTAGGATTTGGAATAGGATATTCTGTTCCAGCATAAAATATTTTGGAAATCTGCCATGTATAACTATATAACATTGGATTTTGGGCAAAAAAGCTGATGGAAAATAGTATTCCTAATAAAAGTAGAAGTTTTCTCATGGTATTCGTTTTTATTAATTTTAAAGATTAAAGTTAGCAAATTTTTATGGTTGTTATAAAAAAAATCACAGAATTCTCTGTGATTTTGTGAAAGTTATTTTGAGCATATTATTTCTTCATAAATTAATAGTTATTTAATTTTATGTGAATAAATACAGTTTTAGAGGTTTTAAAGAAAAAAACAGCAATTTTTTTTGAGGAAGTTTCTAGAATATTTTAATATTTAAACTCTGCTTTTACTTAGTTTTATAGATTATTTTTGGTGATTCATAATTTTCTATTGCGCATTTATTATTTTGTTTATATCTGAAATCAATATTATCAAACAGTAGGTTGAATTTATATTCTGTTTTTTGCTCTTTTAGAATTTTTTCAACAAGATAAAGTTTATTTATTTCAAAATTGTAAACAAATTTTTCATGCGGTTTGAGTTTGAAAAATTTTTTGTTACAATCAGTGCAATTTACATCGACAAATGTGTTTTTAGTCTTTATGAATTTATTCAAGACTAAATCATTTTTTTCTGCATTTTGCGCTTGTATTCGCATGTAAGAATAATTTTGGGGAATTTTTATTTTAAAAGATTCAAGGTTTGTGATTCGAAGTTTGAATTGTCCTGATTTATTCAATTCCGTCGTATCAATTTGATATTTCACATTACAATTTCTTAATTCAATTTCCTGACTTAAGAAAAAGTTAGTTTGAAAAAATATTAAAAAAGTAAAAATTATTTTCATCTCTCACTTCAAGGCATTTTAGCACCACACTATCACCATTATTAATTATTAATAAGCCATTTCTACAATTTTTTTAGCATCTTCAGGTTTTACAATGCCCTTTTCGCCAATCGCTAACCAATTTCTAGCTATGAAAGCTTCTTGAATTTTTTCTGCTGTTCCTTGGTAGTTTTCGGTGTACTCAGATAATTTGGTTTTTATCCCTAAACTTTGGAAGAAAGCTTCCATTTTTTCTATTCCTTTCAATGCTTTTTCTTCGGTAGTGCCTTCTGTTACATTCCAAACTCGTTCTGCATATTGAGCTAATTTTTCTTTTTTAGCTTCAAAATTATAACGGTAATGAGAAGGTGCAATAATGGCTAAAGTTCTGGCATGGTCTATACCAAATTGAGCAGTTAATTCGTGACCAATTCCGTGAATTGCCCAGTCAGAAATGACTCCTTTTTGAATCAATCCATTTAAAGCCATGGTACAACTCCACATAAAATTAGCCGCAGAATCATAATCGAATTCTTCATCCATCATTTTTGGAGCAATTTCTTGTAAAGTTTGTAAAATGCTTTCAGCAAAACGGTCTTGAAGTGTAGCAGAGGTTTTTACGGTCATATATTGTTCTAAAACGTGAGTGTAAGCATCTGTAATTCCGTTTGCAATTTGTTTTTTAGGGATTGAACGAATCACTTCTGGATCTAAAATAGAAAATTGTGGGAATAAACCAGGACCTCCCATTCCTAATTTCTGACCGATTTCTCTTCTAGAAATTACTGCGCCAGAATTCATTTCAGAACCTGTTGCAGGAAGCGTAAGTACAGAAGCAAATGGTAAACCTTTTCCTTCTTCTGTTCTGATTCCATTTTTTAAAATATCCCATGGTTCTCCTTCATAATTGGCAGCTGCAGAAAGGAATTTAACTCCATCAATTACAGAACCACCACCTACTGCTAACATGTAAGTGATATTTTTTTCTTTGATGATTTTTAACGCTTCTAATAAAACTTCATATTCTGGATTTGCAGGAATTCCACCGAATTCTTCCCAGTTGTAACCTTCTAATGCTGCTTTTACTTGGTCGTAAACACCATTGGTTTTAATGCTTCCGCCTCCGTAAAGCACTAATATTTTTTCTGTTTTCGGGATTTCTCTAGAAATTTTAGCGATTTCGCCTTTACCGAAAATAATTTTTGTAGGATTTTTAAATTCAAAATTTAACATATCAATAAATTTTTTTCCAAAATTACGAAATAAGATTCCGAATGTGATGAAAATTAATAAAAATTTAAGATTGAAAATTTCAATAATATGCTATAAATAAAGAGTTTTTAATACCTTTGTTATATGATTAATGAAGCCCGCTTAGAAAAATTTCGTCAGGTTGTAGAAAATAAATTTCAGATTTATAACAGCTTGTTTATGAGCCTTCCGTATGATAAAATGACCAACATCGGAATGCTTTTGCCGTTTCTTTATGAAGAAAGTAGAGATGGTTACGAAGAAGGAAAATCTCCAGAAGAAATTGTGGAAGAATTCTTCAAGAAACATACAGAAGTTACCACAGAAGAACAAAAGCAAGAATTGCTTTTTAAGATTATACAATACATTGAAAGGCAAGTGGTGCTTTTTGACAGTATAGAAGATGCAGCTTTTCAACAGTTGCATTCAGAAAGTGATGCGGGAACAGTAATGCAGTTGCATGAACGTGCTTTGCAAGAACATAAATTAGGAAAAGTTCGCGAAAAGTTAGAAGATTTTGCCGTAAAAGTAGTTTTTACAGCGCACCCTACACAGTTTTATCCGAATGCTGTACAAAGAATTTTGCATGATTTGCGTTCTGCTATTTTAAAAGATGATATTACTGAAATAGATCTTTTGCTTCAGCAGTTGGGGAAAACTCCATTTGTAAATAAAGAGCGACCAACTCCGTTAGATGAAGCATTAAGCATTATTTTCTACTTGAGATATGTGTATTATGACACGATTGGCGAATTGTATAAAAGACTGAAACAATCTTTCGGAAGTGAAGATTTTGAAATTCATCAAGACGTTTTTCAATTAGGTTTTTGGCCAGGAGGAGACAGAGATGGTAATCCTTTTGTGACGGCAGATGTTACGCTAAAAGTTGCCAATGAACTCAGAAATTCTATTCTCAAAAATTATTACAATCATTTAAAAGATTTAAGGAGAAGATTAAGTTTTAGAGGCGTTTCAGAAGTTTTAGAAAAATTGAGCAATGAATTGTACAATAATATTTTCAAAAACGAAAACTCTATTTCTAGCGAAACAATTTTAAAATATTTATCAGAAGCTGAAGATATTCTAAAAACTCAGCACAATGGACTTTTTACCAATATATTGGTAGATTACAGAGACCGAGTTAAGATTTTTGGGACACATTTTGCAACTTTGGATATTCGTCAAGACAGCAGAATTCACCAAAAAGTGATAGATGAATTGGTGACAAAATATTCTATACAAAATATTGCATCACTTACTAATTCTGAAAAAGTAAATATCTTGATTTCTGAACATATTCTGGCTCATCCGAGTGATTTCGAAGATGAAATCATCAAAGAAACGCTGAAAAGTGTTATCAATGTTAAGGAAATTCAGACCAAAAATGGGGAAAGAGGAATGCATCGTTACATCATTTCTAATTCTGATACGGTAGAAGATGTGATGAATGTTTTCGCTTTGTTCAAAGTTTGCGGTTATCAAGATGAAGACATCAACATAGATATTGTTCCGCTTTTTGAAACCATGGAAGGGTTAGCCAATGCAGAAAAAGTGATGCAGAATTTATATAATGATGAAGTTTATCAAAAACATTTGGCGAAGAGAAAAAGAGAACAAACAATTATGCTCGGTTTTTCTGATGGAACCAAAGATGGTGGTTATTTAAAAGCCAATTGGGAAATTTATGCCACCAAAGAAAGACTTTCTAAAGTTTCTGAAGAGAATGATGTAAAAGTGATTTTCTTTGACGGTAGAGGAGGACCTCCAGCTCGTGGTGGTGGGAAAACGCACCAGTTCTACGCAAGCCAAGGCAAAACAATTGCCAATAACAAGATAGAATTAACCATTCAAGGTCAAACCATTACTTCGGTTTTTGGGAATAAAGATCAAGCGAAATATAATTTTGAGCAACTTTTGACTGCTGGAATCGAGAATGAAGTTTTTAAAAATCATAAAAAAGATTTAACCGAGAAAGAAAGAACTTTAATTGAAGAATTGGCAGAATTGAGTTATGTGAAATATGTTGATTTAAAGGAAAATCCACTATTTGTGCCTTACTTGCAAGAAATAAGTACGCTTCAATATTACGGGAAAACCAACATAGGAAGCAGACCTAGTAAACGTGGCGCAGGAAATGAATTGAAGTTTGAAGATTTAAGAGCGATTCCTTTTGTGGGAAGTTGGAGCCAATTAAAGCAAAATGTGCCAGGATTTTTCGGTTTTGGAACTGCAATTAAAAAATTAAAAGACGAAGATAGAATAGAAGAAGTAAAAGATTTATTTAGAAATTCTGATTTCTTCAAAACATTGGTGCTTAATTCTATGATGGCAATGAATAAATCTTATTTTCCGCTCACGTATTACATGAAAAATCATCCTAAATTCGGGGCCTTTTGGCAAGTTTTGTTCAGTGAGTATGAATTGTCTAAAGAAATGATGTTCGAAATTACAGGTTTTCATAGTTTAATGGAAGAAGAACCTGTAGGAAGAAAATCCGTGAAAATTAGAGAAAAAATAGTGCTTCCGTTGTTAAGCATTCAGCAGTATGCACTCATGAAATTACAGAAAAACGAAGGAGATAGAGAAACGCTCGAAAAATTGGTTACTCGTTCACTTTTCGGTAATATTAATGCGAGTAGAAATTCGGCATAGAAGAGCCAAGTAAAAAGCGTTAAGTAAAAAGTAAGCCTTCAGAAATTCTGAAGGCTTTTTTAAGAGTTTGTTTTAATTATTCTTTGATGAACTTTTCTACAGTTTCAGAAGAAGGGGTTTTGATTTTTAAAAAATACAATCCTTTTTCTAATTTGTCAATATTAATTTTAGTGGTTTTTGAGTCGAATAAAAATTGTCCTAAACTATTATAAACAGATATTTTTTCAATTTTTTGTGTAGAAAAAATATTGATTTCTTGTTTTGCAGGATTAGGATATACAATTGCCTTATTTTTTGAATAAAACTCATTTGTTTTTAGGAAAGATGAAAGAACTTGCCCAAAATTTAAAATTCCATAACCTAGTTGGTCAGTATAATTAGGGTATAGAGATGCAGTTTGTCTCAAAGTATTTTTCAAAAATTCTCTGTTAGTAGAGTTTGGAATAGCTTGTAATAAACAAGCAATACCACCAGCAGAAAGCGGGGTAGCATAAGAAGTTCCATTACCAGGATATGCACCATTATTATATGCAAAGTAGGTAGAAGTTCCTCTAGCAGAAGCATCGGGTTTAACTTTTCCCGCAGAATTAGGTCCAAAAGAAGTAAAAATAGAAGGATTTCCTGTACTATCTACACCTCCAATCGTAAAAACTTTTTCGTTATCTGCAGGTGTTACAATGTATTTCCATGTTAGGTTCCCTTCATTTCCTGCAGCTACTACTACTATTATTCCTTTTTCTGTTGCGATTTGTGCAGCTCTTGCGATAAATGAAGAGTTACCATTCATTTGAGCGTAAGAATAGTTGTATCTATCGTCGTCAAAGAAGTCTCCATATCCTAGAGAAGTAGAAATGATGTCAACTCCCTTTCTGTCAGCTTCTTCTGCTGCTTGAATCCAATATAATTCTTCTTCTGGAATTTCTAGATTTCCTATTTCTGAAGCATATAAATAAAATTCAGCATCTGGTGCTGCTCCCACAAAAGTCCCATCAAGATAACCTCCGATTATTCCTAAGCAATTGGTTCCGTGATTGTTGAGAGAAGTGTTGTAAACATCTGTATTTTTTGAGATGAAATTATAAACGTCTTTTATTTGACCATTGTTTCTCATTCTAGCAAATGCAGAACCAGTATTTACTGTTGGAAATCCCGTATCTATCACTGCAATAGAAACTCCAGTACCTGTAAAACCTTGTACATGGAGTGTTCTGAGATTTACTTGTTCTATTTGAGCCAAAGAATTTCCGTAATTGAAACTTATTTTAGAAGATAAATTTTTTGGAAATTTCTCTTTTTTAGAAATTTTTCCAGAAAGATTATTTTTAACAAAACTTTCAATTTTTAATACATAAGGTTCGGCTTGTAATTGTGCAATTTGAGCTGCTGTAGCAATCACGGCAACACCATTGAGCCATTTTGATTTATCATTAACTGTAAATCCCAAATTTTGTATATTCTGAATATAAGTCGGTTCTATTGGTGCATCTTGAGCGGTAATAGATATTCCTAGATTACTTCTTCTGTCAATGGCTTTTTGTGATAATTCTGAAAGAGGATTAGCTAAAAAAGCAGAAGCATTTGGTTTGTCTTTGAAGTAAACAAATACCAATTCTGTTTGTGAAAAAGCAAAACTAAAAAAGAAGAGAAAGTATATCTGAATGATTTTTTTCATCGTTTCAAAATTTTCTACTAATTTAAAATATTTCGACAATATGTATTTTTAAAAATTAACTTATTTTTCCTTACAATTTCCGTATTTTTGCTAAAATTTTTAGAAATGAAAAAAATTCAAATGGTTGACTTACAAAGTCAGTATCAAAAAATAAAAAATGAAGTAGACGAAAAAGTGCTAAACGTGATGCAAAGTGCACAATTCATTAATGGTCCAGAAGTTCAGAATTTTCAAAAAGAATTAGAGCAATATCTTGGTGTAAAACATGTGATTCCTTGTGCTAATGGTACAGATGCGTTACAAATCGCTTTGATGGCGCTAGATTTGCAACCTGGTGATGAGGTTATTACTGCGGATTTCACTTTTGCGGCAACGGTAGAAGTGGTTCATCTTTTAAAATTAAAATCAGTTTTAGTAGATGTAGATTATGATACTTTCAATATTGATATTGAAAAATTAAAAGCTGCGATTACTCCAAAAACGAAAGCGATTATTCCTGTGCATTTGTTCGGACAATGTGCCAATATGGAAGCTGTTTTAGAAGTAGCAAAAGAATATAATTTATTCGTAGTAGAAGATAACCGTCAAGGAATTGGTGCAGATTACACTTTTTCTGATGGTACAGTAAAAAAATCTGGAACTATGGGAACTATAGGTACCACAAGTTTCTTTCCATCCAAAAATTTAGGTTGTTACGGAGATGGTGGTGCTATTTTTACCAATGATGACGAATTAGCGTACAAAATGCGTGGAATTGTAAACCACGGAATGTACAAGCGTTATTATCACGATGAAGTAGGTGTAAATTCTAGATTAGACAGTGTTCAAGCTGCGGTTCTAAGAGTGAAACTTCCACTTTTAGATTCTTATAATGCTGCAAGAAGAAGTGCTGCAGATTATTATGACAAAGCTTTTGCGAATCATCCTAATATTTTAACACCGAAAAGATCAGAAAACTCTACACACGTTTTCCATCAATATACACTGAGAATTTTGAACGGAAAACGTAATGAATTACAAGCGTTTTTAGCAGAAAAAGAAATTCCCGCGATGATTTATTATCCTGTAGCACTTAGAAAGCAAAAAGCATATTACCAAGAATCTAATGATGCAGATTTTGTAAATACAGATAAATTGCTAGAACAAGTAATTTCTTTACCAATGCACACAGAATTAGAAGAGGAGCAATTGAAATTCATTACGGATTCTGTATTGGAGTTTATGAATGATTAATTACTTTGTCAAAGATTTTTTTGCTTCGCAAAAACTTTGACAAATTAAAACAAACAAATAACAAAATGTTAATATGGCAATACTCGTAACAGGCGGATTAGGATATATTGGCTCTCATACTGTGGTGGAACTGCTCCAAAATAATTTTGAAGTAGTCATCATTGATGATTTATCCAATACCGAAAAATTTATCCTTAAAAATATTGAAGAAATCTCGGGCAAAAAACCTATTTTCTATCCTTTTGATTTAAAAAGAAAGGAATTATTGAAACAAGTTTTTGATGCTCACAAAATCGAAGGTTGTATTCATTTTGCAGCATATAAAGCAGTGGGTGAATCTCAGGTAAAACCAATTGATTATTACGAAAATAATTTGTTTTCGCTGATTAATCTTTTGCAAGAAATGAAAGAAAGAAATATTTCTAATTTCATTTTTAGTTCAAGTTGTACAGTTTACGGACAAGCCGATACAATGCCGATTGACGAAAACACACCTCTGAAATTACCAGAATCTTCCTACGGAAAGACGAAACAAATGGGCGAAGAAATTCTGAAAGATTTTGCAATCGCTCATCAGAAAAAAGTGACTTTGTTGAGGTATTTTAATCCAATTGGAGCGCATCCATCTGCAAAATTAGGAGAATTGCCTATCGGAATTCCGAATAATTTGGTTCCTTATGTGATGCAAACCGCAGCTGGAGTTCGTGAGAAACTTTCGGTTTGGGGAAATGATTATAAAACCGAAGATGGAACCGCAATTAGAGATTATATTTACGTGGTAGATTTGGCAAAAGCACATGTAAAAGCTTTGCAGAAATTAATTTCTGAAAACTCTGAAACGCTGGTAGACATTTATAATTTAGGAACAGGAAAAGGAAGTTCGGTTTTAGAAGTGGTTCATGCTTTTGAAAAAGCCAATGATGTAGCTGTTCCTTATCAAATTTGTGAAAGAAGAGCAGGAGATATTACCATTGCTTATGCGAATGCTGATAAAGCTGAAAAAGAACTCGGTTGGAAATCTGAAACTTCATTGGAAGAAGCACTCAGAACCGTTTGGCAATGGCAGAAATATTTAGAAACCAGAGAAATTTAAAAAACTATGAAACCGAGAATCTTCTTATTACTATTATTTTTTTTCTTTAAATCATTTGCTCAAGAACAAAATGAAAATGTTCTTTATGTAATTGATAATGTAAAAGTTATTAATGATCCGGAAAGAGGAAATGATATAAATCCTAATGATATAGAAGAGGTGAATATTGTTAAAAATAAGGATTCTCTTAAGAAAAATGGTTTAGAAAAATTCGATGGAGTTATTTATATTTTTACAAAAGAATTTAAAAAACGTTCCGATGAATTGAAAAAAATTCCGACTACAAGAAATATGGAAATGTTAAATGGAAATATTTGGCATTATAATAATAAAATTTATAGTGGGAAGTTTATAGATTACTATTACAGTGGAAGAATTCAAGGAGAAGGAAATTTGTTGAATGGAAGGCTTGATGGTTTAAGAAAAATGTATTTTCAGAATGGAAATGTTTCTTTAGAAAGATATTATAAAAATTCTATTCCTAATGGTCTGGAACAAGAGTTTTATGAAGATGGCTCTTTAAAACAAAAAGGAGAGTTTATTAACGGAAAAGAAGAAGGAGTTTGGGAAATGTATTATCCTAACGGTAAAGTGAAGCAACGTAATATTTTTAAGAATGGAAAAATGGTAGATAAATCTATTACTTTTATGTCTAATGGACATGAAGACAGAAATGAATTAATAATAGATGGAAAGATTTTACCAGATTCTAAATTTGCGGAATTAGATTCTCAAATGAAAAAATCTAATGAAGAATATAGAAATGGAAATGAAAAATCTGCAATAAAAATCCTTTCAAAAATTATTGAAACGAATCCAACTTATAAAGATGCCTATTTTTCAAGAGGAACAATTTTGCTTAATCAAATGAAATTTGATGAGGCAGTAAAAGACTTTGATAATGCTATTGAAATAGAACCATTTTATACTTTTGCGATTACTAATAGAGCTTTTGCAATAATTAGAAAATATGAATTAGGAGGAAGAGAATTACTGAAAAACTCTGAGGTTACTATTATTGCTTCTAAAAAAGAAGTTATCATCCCAGAAATTGAAAAAGATAAAATCTGTTCAGATTTAAAATTAGCAGTTTTTCTTGGAGATAGAAATGCCATGAATTTTGATGCTTTAGATAAATACTGCACTAAAAAATAAAATTTTCTAATTTTTTTAAATTTAATTTGACTATGAAAACTCAAAAAATAGGAATCACTTTTTCATCATTTGATTTGCTTCATGCAGGTCATATCAAGATGTTAGAAGAGGCAAAAACGGTTTGCGATTATTTGATTGTTGGGCTGCAATTAGACCCAGCTTATGACAGACCTACTAAAAACAAACCTACTCAAACGGTTGTAGAACGCTATATTCAGCTAAAAGCTGTAAATGCAGTAGACGAAATCGTTCCATATTACACAGAGCAGGATTTAGAAGATATTTTGAGGTCTTTTGTGATTGATGTGAGAATTATTGGAGATGAATATAAAGACAAAGATTTCACTGGAAGACAATATTGCGAAGAAAAAGGAATTGAAATTTATTACAATAAAAGAGATCACCGATTTTCTTCTACAGATTTAAGAAAAAGAATCTACGAAGCCGAAAAAGCGAAACTAGATAAATAAAAAAATCCGAGAAAACTTTCTCGGATTTTGTTTTTATTACATTGGAACGTCATCCATTCCGCCATTATCTCTTTGCTGGTCTTGTTTTCTTGGTCTCATTTTCTTTTCGTCAGCAAATTTATTCTTAAATCTGTATGAGAAAGACAGCATAACTGTTCTAGGCATAAATTGCATCTCTGCTTCTCTGTAGAAATCTTCTCCATATGTTCTCATACGTCTCTTTCTTGTGTTAAAAACGTCTTGTACATTAAGGTTGATGGTTCCTTGATTGTTAAGTATATTTCTACTGATCCCAAAATTCATTGCATAAATTGCTAATCTTTCGTTTTGGAAAGTTTTTTGAGGAGCATTATAGTTTCCTTGTAATTGTAAGTTGGTTTGTTTATCTAATTTTATTGCAGTGGTAAGTCTAGTTTGGAAAGATGTTCCTGAATTTTCTGTTTTTATGTTATTAAATTCAGATTCATTTTTATAACCAAATAGGTTAAAATTACCAAATACTCTTAACCATTTAGTAGCAGTAATGTTATAGTTAAAATCCATACCATATCTGTCTTCTGTACCTAAGTTCGCTGGCATAGATACATAGTTTCCGTCTGTGTCTTTGGTTACCGTAAAATTAATGTCATCATTTGTTCTTTGGTAGTATAGAGTAGGATTGATGGTTAATTTATTTCCTTTAGAGTAGTTATAACCCAGCTCAAATGAATTTACATACGAAGGATTAAGGTCTGCGTTTCCTTTAAAATAGTTGGTAGCATTTTGAAGTCTGTATGCTGGAATAAGTTGGAAAGATCTAGGCCTGTTAATTCTTCTAGCATAATTTAATGAAAATTGGCTTTTATCTGTGATGTTATAACTTAAAAATACAGAAGGGAAAAATCCGTTATAAGATTTATTATTTTTAAGATTATTGATAGGTGTGATTGGATTTGTTCTGATATCGTAACCATTGAAAACAGTAGCAATACTGGTGTTCTCATTTCTTAGGCCTAATTGATAACCAAAATTGTCGAATTTACTTTTGAATTGAGCATAAATGGCTAATATTTTCTCGGTATAATCTGTTTTATTAGAGAATCTTTCGTCTAAATCTTGTCCAGCAGTTACATCATAAAAAAGGTTTTCAGTAATGTTGTTTCTGAAATCATATCTTGCTCCTGCTTCAAATTTAGAATCTTCTGTAATAGGAAGTTCATAATCTGCTTTTGCAATCCAAGTTTTTTGATTGTTATTATTATAATTATTTTGACTTACGCTATTGATGTAATTGTCTTCAATGTCTTCAAAATTATTATTCTTGGTTTTTTGAAAACTTCCACTTGCTGATAAAACATGTCCTTTATTGTCAAATTTATGCTCTAAACCTGCGTCTAATTGTACACTGTTATTTTCGCCTTCTCCATTAACATTTCTAGAAGAATTACCAAATTTAGTAGAACTAGTAGTAGATGTAGATTCGCTATCACTATTATTACCATTGGTCGTAATAGAGAAATTAGCAGAGGTGAAGTCTGTAAAATTATAATTCAGTCCAGTAGTGAAGTTGAAGTTCTTAAAGTTATTGGTATTTAAGCTTTCTATATTAGAAATTTCTGCATTTCCCGTATCATTAGAGTAGGTTTTGCTTTTGTTTTCAAATTTTCCAAAACCACCACCACCATTCACAAACCAAGAAAATTTACCATAATTCCAAGATAGATTGGTATTAAGTCTTGATTGAGGAAGATAGCCTACAGTTCCTTCTACAGAACCATTAAATCCTAATCCTTTTGATTTTTTTAATACAATGTTTAAAATCCCAGCTGTACCTGAAGCTTCGTATTTAGAAGAAGGGTTTGTAATCACTTCTATCTTTTCTATTTGGTCTGCTGGAATATTTTTTAGAGCATTACTGTCATCTGTAATTCCTAAAATAGATGAAGGTTTTCCGTTAATTAAAAACTTAATGTTTGAGTTTCCTCTCATGGAAACACTTCCGTCTGCATCTACATTTACAGAAGGTACATTAGCGAGTACATCTTGTAAATTCCCACCTTTGGCAGTTAAATCTTGAGTAACATCATATGTTTTTTTATCAAGTTCTACCTTGTAAACAGGTTTTGAAGCTGTAAAAGTTACGCCTTCTATATCCTTAGTTTTAGAGTTGGTAACTTGTTGTTCAGATTCTATTCTGATGTTTCCTAGATTAGGATTTTGCCCGATACTTTTTGTAACCACTAATTTTTTGAAATCTACTGCGTCAATGGTAATTTCATAGTTTCCAGGAATAAGGTTGATGGTAAAGTTTCCTTTCTCATCGGTTAAGGTTGCATCGCTAAAAAGCGCAGCATTTTCTTTTACGGTTTTATTGCTAAAAGAGATAGAAGCATAAGGAACGGCATTGTTTTGTGCATCTACAATTTTACCTGAAATTTGTTGTTTTTCTTGCGCAAAAGCCATTGCAGCAGCAGAAAGAACGAGTGTTAGACCTAGTGTTTTTTTGGTAATTAAATTTAGAATTTCTGTTTGAATCATCTTCATTAATTTTTGTGTTGTGAAGCTAATTTTCGCTCCAGATTATTTTTTAAATTTTTAATAAATAAAAAGATTTCTGTGAATTAGACGCAGAAATCTTAATTATGTTAAACTTAAAAAAGTTAAATTTTTGTTAATTTATTGGGTGATGTTCTTAGAATTGAGCCAATCTTGATAAGCTTTTGCATTCGCAGCGTGTTCTACATCATTGTCTGTAAATTTATGATAACCCATTCTTTTTGGGTCGGCACACATAAAAATGTAATTGTTATTTTCTGCGTTTAGAACAGCGTCTACAGAATTTTTGTCAACCACGCAAATTGGTCCCGGTGGAATTCCTTTTACTGCATAAGTATTGTAAGGAGAAGGGAAGGAAAGATGCTTGTAAAGCACTCTTTTAATATCTTGAGTAAAGTTATTTTCTTTGTTAATGGCATAAATTACAGTCGGGTCAGATTGTAGTTTCATTCCTTTTCTTACACGATTAAGGTATAATCCTGCGATGGTTTTTTGCTCGTCTGTTTT